>JAABUU010000114.1_pt1 | contig 195686 bp, 198 predicted proteins | sample 5559301 | NCBI WGS metagenome assembly JAABUU01 (sample SAMN10711884, study PRJNA513360) | rock metagenome | isolation source: Antarctica rocks | place: Antarctica: Victoria Land, Richard Nunatak white
AAAGCTTGATGATCAGTGAACATCTTGATGAGTAGCTCAGTCAATTTCAGCTCAGGTCGTCAATGCTTGAAGGCACGAATGATTGCTAGTAGTTTCTTGTCATAGATCTCGTAATTGCACTCAGCGAAACTCAGATTCTTGCTGTAGTAGATCATCGAGTGCAATGTTTCTTCGTCGTCATACTGAGAAAGTATGTCATCGTTGACGTAGTTGAATGAGTCTGTTTCAAGAATAGTCTCTCTATTCTGATCAAAATGACGAAGAATAGAGACTTCAGTCATTCGTTTCTTCATATGATCAAAGATCGTTTGACAAGCTTGATCTCATTCAAATATCACCTCTTTTTGAGTTAGTTGAATCAGAGAATGAACAATCTTCGAAAAGTTCTTTATAAAACGTCGATAGAAATTGCAGAAGTTGACGAAGAACTGCATCTGAGTGAGGTTTGTAGAAGTAGATCATTCGACTACTGCTTGTACTTTTCTGAGATTCATCTTTAGTTCTTCGATGAATAGCAATAGTTTCAGAAAGAAGATCTTCTGAACATGAAACTTGCATTTGTTTATATTCATCTGAAGATCAATCTCTCGTAGTTTATGTAAAACTAGTCGTACGTGTTTCTTATGTTTCTTCAGTGTTTTGCTGTAGATGATAATGTCATCTAGATAGGCCTGACAAAACTGATGAAGATAGTCAAATAGCACGTCGTTCATATAGTGTTGATAGAAAGTCGAGTCGTTGATTAATTCAAAAGACATCACGTGATATTTGTAGAAATCAAAAGAGATAATAAAGATAGTCAAATCTTCGCTTCTCGAATGCATGCGTAGTTTGTTGAAGACGACTATTATATTCAATCGAGTCAGGTACTTGCTATCTTGAATACAAGCGAGAGTTTCGTCTATTAAGAGTAGGAAATAGCGATTTCGTTTGGTCAAAGCATTGAGCTTTCTATAATCGACGCAGAAACGCAGACTATCGTCTTTCTTTTCGACGAATAGTATGAGCGAAGCGTATGAGGTCGAGCTAGAAGATATAAAGTTCTTATTCAGATGTTTGATCAGATAATTCTTCATCTTTTGAAGCTTGTAATCAGACATATGATAGAGACGACTTCGAGAAGACGTTTTCTCGTCGATCAACTCAATTTTATGATCGTAGAGACGATGAGAGAATAGTTGATCAGTCATCGCTCGATCAAACACGTCTAGATAGTCATGATATTTCAAAGAAAGCTTAGCTTTGACTTCTTTCAAGATCTCTTCGTGTGAAAGCTCTTGTAGATTTACATCTTCGAGTTTATTTCTAGCTGTTTTTAGAAGTCGATCGATTTTCGTGATGATGATCGCGAAAGTAGTCACATTCGATCGTTTGACTAGTGATCTATATGCTGCAGCCTCTATCATTGCTATGTTCATTGAATCGAAAGACGAAGCGAAGTTGACTGAACTAGATGATTTCACGATTCTACTGAATGAAGATGACTTCTCGCTGAGTCGAGTGACAACAGAAGAGATAGATCTCTTTAGTATTTGAGTAGAGATTGAACTCTTCTGTTCTATCGCGATTTTCTTGCTCGAAAGAACAGTCGAATGAGCTTTGATAGAAGCTTTGATATGAGCTTCGAAACTAGAAAATTGAAGACGATCGTCTTTCATATCAATAGTCATCTCGATCTTGTTCATTCATGTTTTTTCGAGAATCATCTGATGTTGATCTAATCAAGTGATTAGCATAGAGACGAAACGTTTCATATGATCTTGAACAGTTAGATTCGAATAAATTGCATGAGTAATGAGCTTTTTTGCATAATGATCATCGAATTTCCTTATTGATTTAAGCTTGATTAAAGATAAAGATTTGATTTGCAAATGATCACAAACATTCTGCGCGATTAATTCATCAATGAACGAATAGTCAGCTGCTTCAGTGTCAATCAATGACTTTAATGAGTAACTAATTTCATTGCTAGATAGTACACATTCAGTAGTCAAAGATTTCGAAGCAAAGAGATCATTTGAGCTGCTTGTTGTTGAAGAAATTAACACATCTTTCATCGCGTCTTTGATGAAAGTCACTAGTTTTTTGCCTCATTCTTCAATTTCTCTGTAAATAATTTCTTCTCTTCTTTTGACATGATGATCTCATTGAGGCGAGAGATGAATGCATGAGATGTCAGAGTACTAGTCTTCAGCTGAGAGCAGTTCTTTGAAAGATGACTCAATACTTTGCAGTTGAAGCAGATGATTGACATTCTTGATCATTCAGATTCGAGAATGAAAAAAGTAACGAGTCGAACATAGCTAGTAGTCGAGACTGATGCTGATGTCGACGAAGGAACGAAACGTTTTTTCGAAGCTGCTATCGATTTGACTGTTCATTGCTCGTCACGTAGCTGATAATTGACTCGTTGTTTGTTATTTACATCTTGAAGAAAGATCTTGAGCTTATCAAGCGAGCTAAACTCTATGAGACAAACTGACAACGCGTTCTGAAGACGATTATTGATTTTATTCTGAATGTCGTTCATCAGAATGATATCGTCGTAGTTCAGAAAGCTGAATATTCTAGTGAATTCTGAATAGAAAGAGCTGAAGAGCTTGTTGAGCTGCTTCAGAGCAACGTATTTGCAACGACACTTTTGAATCAGATTCTGATCTTCGTAAATTTCTTTCAGATGTTTCAGTAGCTCTGATAGTGACTGATAGAATGAGAAAGCGTCAACACGACGCTTTGCATAGGTTTGCTGATCAGCATCGCCTTCTAGCCTGAAAATCACATAGGCAATACGAATCTTTTCAGTAGAATAATGATTCGCGTTGACATCGAGCTTGTCAGCTATTTTGATGTTTCATGTCTTTCAGATAGAATCATCTGTTTCGATGAAGATGAGTGAATTCGAAAGCTTGACGAACTTGTGATGATCGTTCTCGTTATCAGATAGAGTAGAAGATTCTCGTTGAGAGCGAGCTTCGAAAGTCGAGCTTCGTTCAACTTCAGAGCGACGAATCAAAACTGAGATCGTAGAAGCTTCTTTCTGATTGACTCGTTGTTCAGCTGACTGAGTATCTTGACGAAGCATAGATCAATCGACTTGACGTTGTTTCGCTCTGAAGTTCAATCGCTCGCCTTGTAGCTGGCTGATCTTTTTCTCTAGCTCATCGTTTTTATCAAAAGCGACTTCTAGTTGTTTCGCTCTCTTTTTGTGATCATCTTGTACAAGAAGTCAGTGTTCATTGAGTTGTAGAGTCAAGTCTCGCTGACTTCGAAGCTCGTTCAGCATATTGATGACTTCGTTGAGTTGATTGCTGACTCAATGAAGCAGTTGTTCTTCGATGTTTATGTTTCATGAGATGACAGCTTTCTCAGCTTCGACTGAAGCATTGATGAGTAGAAGTGAAACTCTTCTACTGACAGTGCTTCTGAGCAGGCGAGTTGTTCTGAGCTCAACTGACTCGACGTCGCGTGTCATGATGAGAGAAGATAGAAGTTGTTGAGATAAGAATAGATGAGAGATTGATGCTTTGAATTGATGTTTTTTGATGAGTGAAAATTCAAAGAATCTCTTGTGAATTTCAGATAATAATTAAGTGCTTTATTTGAAGAATTTCTTGCGAATAGAATGATGAAAATGAGTGTAGAATCGAAGAATTTCTTGCAATCTAAAATGATGATGCAAATTTGAAGAATTTCTTGCAAATTTTTCTTACTGAATAGATTGTTTTGTATCATCTATTCATTGATAGCAGAGTAGTAGATGATGAGCATTTATCTAATGTTAGAGATCTGTCTAGAGCGAGTCGAATAGAAGTGTCATTTAACTAGAAGATAAATGCTAAGAAAGAAAGATAGCTACAGAAAAGAAGCTGACTACATATGTGTGTTTCTCAGTCGACGCTAGACTCAATAGAGACTAGTCAAGATGACGAAGCGAGAATAGATCTGACAAGATTAGAAGACTGAGTCTGACAAGGCTAGAATCGTGACAGAATAGAGTGAATGAGTCACGTCGAGTATGATTCTCGATAGATTGACGAGATAGAGATTTCGTAGAAGCTCGAGATTCAGTAGACTGACGAGATCGAGACTGATTCGCTGAACGCTGTTTCTTTTTTAGACTCAAGACTTTCTCTCGTAGTTCGACGATAGTCTCTTCTTGAGTGTCTATTGTCATTTGATTGATCTTTAGCTCATCAAGTCTCTTGATGTGATCGACTTGAACATCGATTCATTGCTCATTGAGTTTCAAAGTCATGTCTCGTTGATCTCTTAGCTCGACCAGCATCTTGATGATCTCGTCTGACTGATCAATAGTTCATTGACGAAGTTGTTGACTCATGTTGATATTTCATGAGATAGCGACATTCTGAGATTTCGCTGAAGCATCGAAAGAAATAAGAGAAACTCGTCTACTAGCAGTGCTTCTAAGCAGACGAGCTGTTCGTGACTTGACTGATTCAGAGTCGTGTGTCATTGTGAGAAAGATAAGAATAGATTTGATTGTAGTAAGATTGAGTGATTGATTTGATAAATTTGAGTAAATTTGCAGATGTGTTTTGATGAAAGTAATTCAAAGAATTTCTTGCGAATTTTCTGAATAAACGAAGTAGGTTATTTCGTATCGTCTACACGTCGATAGCAGAGTAGTTGATTAGCATTTATCTACTGTTAGAGATCGATCTAAAGCGAGTCATAGAGATGTCATTTAACTAATAGATAAATGCTAAGAAAGAAAAGTATCTACAGGAAAGAACTCGATTCTTATATGTGTGTTTCTCAGCTCTGTGCTAGGCTCGATTAGAATAAAATCAGGCGAAGACTAGTTGAAGAATAGGCGAAGGCTAGAATCGTGACAGAAAATCTGAAGTACAAAAGTGTCATGATTCTAGTTTTGTCAGACTCAGTCTTTTAATCTTGTCAAACTCAGTCTTCTAGTCTTGTTAAATTTATTCTAGCTTCATCATCTTAACTAGTCTCTATTGAGTCTAGCATCGACTGAGAAACACACATATATAGTCAGCTTCTTTTCTGTAGTTATCTTTCTTTCTTAGCATTTATCTTCTAGTTAAATGACACTCATATTGACTCGCTTTATGCTGATCTCTAACATTAAATAAATGCTCATCAACTACTCTGCTATCAACGAATAGATGATATGAAACAATCTATTCAGTAAGAAAAATTTGCAAAAGATTCTTCAAATTTGCATCATCATTTTAGATTGCAAGAAATTCTTTGATTCTACACTCATTTTCATCATTCTATTTGCAAGAGATTCTTTGAATAAAGCACTCAATTATTATCTGAAATTCACAAGAAATTCTTTGAATTTTCACTCATCAAAAAACATCAATTCAAAACATCAATCTCTCATTTACTTTTATCTCAACAACTTTTATCTTCTCTCATCATGACATGCAACGTTGAGTCAGTTGAGTCTTGAACAACTCGTCTGTTTAGAAGCACTGTCAATAGAAGAGTTTCACTTCTACTCATCAATGCTTCAGTTGAAGCTGAGAAAGCTGTCATTGCATGAAACATACACATCGAAGAACAACTGTTTCATTGAGTCAGCAATCAATTCAACAAAGTTATCAATATGCTGAACAAGCTTTGAAGTCAGCATGACTTGACTCTACAACTCAATGAACATTGACTTCTTGTACAAGATGATCACAAAAAGAAAGCGAAACAACTAGAAGTCACTTTTGATAAGAATGATGAGCTAGAGAAAAAGATCAGTCAGCTACAAGATGAGTGATTGAACTTCAGAGCAAAACAACGTCAAGTTGATTGATTTATGTCTCGTCAAGAGACTCAGTCAGTTGAGCATTGAGTCAATCAGAAAGAGACTTCATCAATCTCTGAAGTTGATCAACGCTTTCAAAGCTCACGAAAGTCATTCACTCTATTCAATAACAAAAATGATCATCACAAGTTCATCAAGCTTTTGAATTCATTCATCTTCATCGAAACAGATAACTCTATTTAAGAGATATGAAACATCAAAATAGTTGACAAGCTCAATGTCAATGCAAATCATTATTCTACTGAAAAGATTCATATTGTTTATGTGATTTTCAGACTAGAAGACGATGCTGATCAGCAAATTTATGCAAAGCATCATGTTGATGCTTTCTCACTTTATCAGTCACTATCAGAGCTACTGAAACATCTGAAAGAAATTTATGAAGATCAGAATCTGATTCAAAAGTGTCGTTGCAAATACGTCACTTTAAAGCAGCTCAACAAGTTTTTTAGCTCTTTCTATTTGAAATTCACTAGAATATTCAGCTTTCTAAACTATGACGATATCATTCTGATGAACAACATTCAGAATAAAATCAACAATCATCTTCAGAATGCATTGTCAGTTTATCTCATAGAGTTTAGCTTATTGAATAAGCTCAAGATCTTTCTTCAAGATGTGAATAATAAACAATGAGTCAATTATCAGCTACGTGATGAGCAATGAACAGTTAAATTAATAGCAGCTTTGAAAAAACGTTTTATTTCTTTATCAACATCAGTCTTGACTGCTAGCTATGTTTGACTCGCTACTTTTTTCACTCTCAAATCTAAATGATCAAGAATGTCAATCATCTACTTCAACTGCAAAGTATCGAGTCATCTTTCAAAGAACTGCTCTCAGCTGAAGACTAGTACTTCAACATCTCATGCATTCATCTCTTGTCTCAATGAGATCATCATGTTGAAAAAAGAGAAGAAATTATTTACAGAGAAATCAAAGAATGAGACAAAAAACTAGTGACTTTCATCAAAGATGCAATGAAAGATGTGTTAATTTCTTCAACAATGAGCAGCTCAAATGATCTCTTTGCTTCAAAATCTTTGACTACTGAATGTGTACTATCTAGCAATGAAATTAGTTACTCATTAAAGTCATTGATTGATACTGAAGCAGCTGACTATTCATTCATTGATGAATTAATCGCGCAGAGTGTTTGTGATCATTTGCAAATTGAATCATTATCTTTAATCAAGCTCAAGTCAATAAGAAAATTCGATGATCATTATGCAAAAAAGCTCATTACTCATGCAATTTATTTGAATCTGACTGTTCAAGATCATATGAAACGTTCTGTCTTTATGCTGATTACTCGATTGAGTCAGCATCAGATGATTCTTGAAAAAACATTAATGAATAAGATCGAGATAACAATTGATATGAAAGACGATTATCTTCAATTTTCTGATTCAAAGACTCATATTGATGCTAGCTCGATTCTTCTTTCTGTTCTTAAGAAAATTGCAATAGAACAGAGAAGTTCAACTTCTACTCAAATACTAAAGAGATCTATTTCTTCTGTTGTCACTCAACTCAGCGAGAAGTCATCTTCATTCAGTAAAATCATGAAATCATCTAATTCAGTCAACTTCGCTTCGTCTTTTGATTTAATAAACATAGCAATGATAGAGACTGCAGCATATAGATCACTAGTCAAACGATTGAATGTGACTACTTTCGCGATCATCATCACGAAAATCGATCGACTTCTAAAAACAGCTAGAAATAAACTTGAAGATGTAAATATACAAGAGCTTTCACATGAAGAGATCTTGAAAGAAGTCAAAGCTAAGCTTTCTTTGAAATATCATGACTATCTAGACGTGTTTGATCGAGCGATGACTGATCAACTATTCTCTCATCGTTTCTATGATCATAAAATTGAGTTGATTGACGAGAGAACATCTTCTTGAAGTCATCTCTATCATATGTCTGACTACAAGCTTCAAAAGATGAAGAACTATCTGATTAAGCATCTGAATAAAGACTTTATATCGTCTAGCTCAGCTTCATATGCTTCGCTCATACTATTCATTGAAAAGAAAGACGATAGCTTGCGTTTCTGCGTTGATTACAGAAAGCTCAATGCTTTGATCAAACGAAATCGCTATTCTTTGTCATTAATAGACGAGACTTTCACTCGTATACAAGAAAGCAAATATCTGACTCGATTGAACATCATCATCACGTTCAATAAACTGCAAATGCATTCAGATAGCGAAGATTTGACTATCTTTATCATCTCTTTTGATTTCTACAAATATCACGTGATGTCTTTTGAATTAATCAACGACTCAACTTTCTATCAACATTATATGAACGACGTGTTATTTGACTATCTTCATCAGTTTTGTCAGATCTATCTAGATGACATTATTATCTACAGCAAAACATTGAAGAAACATAAGCAACATGTACGATTGATTCTACATAGATTACAAGAGACTGATCTTCAGATGAATATAAACAAGTGCAAGTTTCATGTTCAAAAAATCTTCTTTCTGAAACTATTGCTATTCATTGAAGAATTAAAGATGAATCTCAGAAAAGTACAAGCAGTAGTTGAATGATTTACTTCTACAAATCTCACTCAGATGTAGTTCTTCGTCGACTTCTGCAACTTCTATCAATGTTTTATAAAGAACTTTTCAAAGATTGTTCATTCTCTGATTCAACTCACTTAAAAAGAGGTGATATTTGAATGAGATCATGCTTGTCAAATGATCTTTGATCATATGAAGAAATGAATGACTAAAGCATTTATTCTTCGTCATTTTGATCAAAATAGAGAGACTATTCTTGAAACAGACTCATTCAACTATGTCAATGATGACATACTTTCTCAGTATGATGATGAAGAAATCTTGCATTCAATGATTTACTACAGCAAGAATCTGAGCTTCGCTGAGTGCAATTACGAGATTTATGACAAGAAGCTACTAGCGATCATTCAAGCATTTGAGCATTGATGATCTGAGCTGAAATTGACTGAGCTATCAATCAAGATGTTCATCGATCATCAAGCTCTGACGTCATTAATGAAGAATAAAGAGCTGAGTAGATGTCAGATGCGCTGAGTTCAGAAGTTAGCTGACTTCAACTTCAAGATAATGTATCAATCTGACAAACAAAACATTAAGATCAATGCATTAACTTGTTGAGCTGACTTCGTGCTCAGAGATTTCAATAATGAACGTGTTTGCTATCAATGAATCACTATTCTGACGTTGAATCGAATGAAGATTGCTGATCTAGAGAAGAACGTCAGCGAGTCAATTTATAAACAAGTTCTTGACGTGAATGAAATTGACGAGAATTGTATGCTACTTCGCGAAGCAATAGAAAAAGACGAAGCACAATGTGAAGATATCAAGCTGAAGAATTGTTGAATTCAGAATGAAATCTTATACAAAGACAGTCAGCTATGAGTCTCGTTCAATGAACTTCTGCAAATGAATCTGATTCGTGAGATGCATGATCAACTCTCAATAGATCACTTTGATATTCTTAGAACAATGAAGATCATCAAACGAAACTACTATTGATCATTCATGCAAAAGACAGTAGATTGATATATTTGAAACTGCTATGTTTGTCAATGATCAAAGACATCTAGAAATAAATCAAATGACTTGCTTCAATCTCTATTGATATCTAAACAGCGATGACAGAACATAGTCATGAACTTCATTATCAATCTATTTGATTCGTACGACTACAACGCTATTCTGACTGTCATCTGCAGATTGTTGAAAGAAAGACATTATATCTCTTGCATCATTGATGAGAAAGATATCACAGTTGAAAAGACAGCTGAGATGTTGCTTCAATGAGTATATTGAACTCACGATTTATCAAGCTTCATTGTATTCAATCGAGATTCTCAGTTCATCTTCATTCTTTGAAAGTTTCTTTGCAAACGACTGAGCATTTCTCTTTGATTGTTCATCGTCTATCATTCTCAGATCAACGATCAAAGCGAACAAGTCAATCAGAATGTCAAGCGATATCTTCGTTTCTTTTGTTTGTACATGCAGAACGACTGATTCAAGTGACTATTCATGATCAAGTTTGTCGATAATAACATCTTGTCTTCAGTCATCTTCTTGATCTTCTTCTTCATGAACAAGAACTTTCACTCTTGTATGAGCTTCGACTCTGACATTATCGAGTATGAAAGCATTCGCGAACGTCTGCAGATTGCTCAAGTCGAAGATATATTCAATCACATGAATAAAACACTGATCTTCGCTCGCGAAGCTCTGATTAAAACATGAGAGCAAATGATGAATCAGACTAACAAGCATAGAAAGAAGATCAATTACAAGATTGAATCAAAGATGTTTCTGAATGAAAGAAACATCATTACAGCGAGATCTTTCAAGAAGCTAGATGACAAAATGCTCGATTTTTTCATCAATTTAGATCTCGTCGACTCTTCATATAAACTGAAATTATCAGAGTCTATGCATGTTCATGATGTATTTCATTCTGATCTGCTTCGTTCTGTCGTTGATGATTCTTTGTCTGATCAAAAGAATGAATCTTCGAAATCAATAGTGATAAAAGATGAAGACGAATGAGAAATTAATGATATACTGAACTTTCAACGCTATAGAAGACGACTTCAATATCGAGTCAAATGAAAGAGCTATGACAACGATCTCAACTGATATAACGCTGACGACGACGAATTTATGAACGCTCAAGAGATGATTGATGACTTTCATATCAAATATTCAACAAAAGCGCACTAAGAAACAACATTCATGCAAACATGAATAGTCAAGAGAGAAAGATAATGTCACGATTCTAGTCTTGTCAGACTCAGTCTTCTAGTCTTGTCAGATTTATTCTAGCTTTGTCATCTTGACTAGTCTCTATTGAGTCTAGCGTTGACTGAGAAACACACATATGTAGTCAGCTTCTTTTCTGTAGCTATCTTTCTTTCTTAGCATTTATCTTCTAGTTAAATGACACTCATATTGACTCGCTTTATGCTGACTTCTAACAAAAAGTATAAAAATGTTTTCTTGAAAAAGAGAAGAAATGCTGTCGATGCACATAAAGAACGTGTGATACTTCATTTATATCATACTTTGATTCAAAAGTTGACTTAACTTCTAATGTTCAAAAATTAAATATCAGCTCACTCATTTGCGAATTTGCATCAACACGAGTAACTCACGTTTTATGATGATGACTCACTCAAAACTCATCATTGCAAATACAGAAGTTACAATCTGCAAGATCTAAATTCATAAAAGTTATTTGCAAAGATTTTGACTTGAAGAGTGTATTGATTACAATCATCATGATTGATTATCAACAAGATTGATGATGTAGTTGCTTGATTGAAGAAGACACAAATGCACTTTGCTTCATCATGATTACAATAGTCGAGTTTTATGATCTTCAAGTGATTGTTATTAAAATATTATGTGCAATCAAGAATATTAAACTTAATGACTTTCATACATCTTGAAAACTATATGATGATTAATGACATTGAAGCAGACATCATAAATTCAATGAATCTGTCTTGCAGTTCAATGAATTATACATCAGTTAAACTTGCAAAAACGACAGATTGACTCTGAAACATCATCTCATCAGAAGCTATGAGAACTCAATCATCAAAGTTGCACATCAGAAGATGAAATGCTTTCTTTATATATTATATATATATAGCTAGAATCATGACTATATACAGCTCATTGAGATATACAAGACATTATCACTTGTATCTGAGTAACTGTCTTGCTCTGCTCATCATCAACAGAGAGTCTTACTGCTCAATCTTGCGCTTCGTCATCAATCACTCATCACATGCACTAATGTGATGAATCAACTCAATGAGATCATTCTGATTGCGTCTTTCAATATCTTCATGATTGTGCATGTTTAAATCTTGCAAGAACGTTTTCTTCATGTTTTTTGCATGAAATAAAATATGCAAGCTAGAATTATTCAATCATTGCATTTTAACAAAGTTGCAAAGTATCTGTTTGCAAAAAAAGTCATCTTCTGCAAGATCTTGAAGCTACTTTTGCTGTAAATTGTAGAAAGTCTGAGTAATCTTGTTTCTTCAAAGATAGTAGATAAATACTTGATACAATTGAAGATCTTGAATGTTCATGTCATGTTGATTAACAAACTTTGACATCATGCTCAACATCATCAACTCACAAACATGAAAGAAACTTTCTGTTGCTGAATACTTTGTGTTTGTTCAAGAATTTGCAAATCACAACATCAAATTTCTAACAGCAATTGCGTTGAATGAAAAGAGAAATTTTGCAAGACAATGTCATTATATGATCACAAGAATGAAATCTTTCTATCTACTTTTCATATAGAGCACACGACTCATTTTCTTCACTGCAAAACGTGATGCTCACAATCTCTTCATACATACTAAGTGTTTCTTGATCTTCAATCTTGCAAGTCAACAAAGATTTTCAATTTCAAAGATTACATTTAATGTGTTCTTGCAATTCAAGTATGATGACAGTCTAATCAATCAAGTCAGACTTCAATGTTCTGTCAAGATGCTAAAAAAGTATCAGCATATCTACTTTGAAATCAGTCAAGCACATGCAATTGATTTAACTCAAGATCGAAGATTGTAAAAAGTCAGCTCACAGAATCTTTCTAGCAGCTGTGTCAGACTATTGCAAAGCTCAGTTCTTTGATGAGTGAGATCATTTACTTGCACATCAAGCGAAGACACAAGTCAAAGAAATGACATTTATGATGCTTTCGCAAATGATCAATTTCGCGTACATTGATATAGTCAACTGATCTCAGATTCATGATTTTGAAAATAACAACAAAATCACAAAAAAGCTAGATAAGTTATTGAATTTGCTGCAGATGATAAATATATGATTACTTGAGATCTTGCACACTATGATTGAGAGCAAAATCATCAACAATGTGATAATTGATGTTAAATCAGATAATGTTGAATCAATTTGAAATATTGCAAAGAATGCTAATGCATGAAGTTTGATAAGTCATTGCAATGCATTCATAATGAATAGTTCAAGCTTTGTGAAGACTGCAAGAAGTCAAGATTAGCAATGAAAATGAGAAAGTTAATAAGAGAAGAATTTGAACTGTTGCTGATATAGAATTGAAACATGAGAGAAAGAATCATTGTTGAAAAACTGTTTCTATAAATTGAAGATCAAAGAGACTTGAGAATTTGAACAGAAGCATTACAGCTTTGACATTTAACACAGAAGTCGAAGAGCGAACGTGAAATTATTGTTACATCAGACGCTACAGATCAGCAGCGCATGATAGACTTTCAAAGCGAGTACAACAATTTAGTTTCACTCAGCACAAGCATTGAGCAGAACTGCTGTGTTCAGACATACATGCATAGTTGATGTTCAGATAAAAAGATTGAGAAATGCTACATTAACAAAAATCATTCATCTCATTTTCTTGATCATTAATTTGTCATCTTTAATCATGAGCATATACTTTGTATGCAGATAAGATTATCAATCTTCATGAAATTAAAGTTAATCAATTCATCTTCTGAGTCATTTTGCAGTGAATGCTTAATGAGATTACTTGAATCATGTTGCTTGATGTCTTAATGATTGCACTTGCTCAAAACTTTTGACAATGTTGTCTTCATGTTCTTTGTGCAAGACTTGAGAGATGATCTGCGAATCATCTTTGAAATTAGAATCAATCAAGTCGTTTTCTGAGTTGTTTTGACTTGAGTCAATGTATATTTTGAAGAGATGAATGATCGAGAGTGAAGAGTGTTCATGTACTATTAATGATGCTCTTAAGTACAACGATGACATTCATTGTAGCTACGCTTCATACTATAATTCTGCCTTTAAATAAGTCTCTGTAGATATATATAATATACGCAAAAAGAAGAATTGACATATGTGACATAAGTGACGAAAGCAACGAAAGCAACGAAAGTGAGATTCAGTTCAGCGCATATGAACAAACGCAGATTTTATCAACAAAAGCGAAATTCAGTTCAGCGATATATGAATGAATGCAGATTTTATCGACAAAAGCAGAACTCAGCTCAGCGAGATCAGCTTAAATTCGAATTTTATTCAACTTTAAGCGATGAATGTCGCTTAAGCTAAACTCTAAAATTTAATTCACTTTACAAACTGTCGATGTTATCATACATTCAACTACGTCTTTCAAAGCTACAGTCACATACATCGATTTTGACAAAGATTTAGAAGTCATTCTAACATCTGCAAATATCTTTCAAGTACAGCAGCTTATTAAACAAGCAATAGAAGAATCAACTTCTGATCAGATTCTTCAAAAGATGAGTAAAGCAGCAATATGAGCAATGACGAAATCTACTATTCAGAATGTTATCAATCAGAAACTTCTTGAGTTAAATAAAAGAAAGAAGAAAAAGATTAATTGAATTGAGAGTAATTATGATACTGCAAGAGTCATGAATTGAAAGATTGTTGATGAAAGAAGAGAGAATCAACAAGCAAAGATATGACAAAAGAAGGTTAATTTTTGTTGAGATCATGTCTAGATCATTCAATCAAAGAGGCTCGAGGCTGATATGTATGTATTGCTCTTTAGAGATAGCTATAACAAGACATTAAGAATACAGAAGAGAAAGAGTGCGAGCTCTTCTATAAATAATAGCTTGAGGCTGCGCTAGGCTCGATACAGATGTGATGTAATATGTCAGATGTGTTTGTCTAAAAGAATGATGAAAGGGGTGAATGAAGAAAGTGCTGAACAACGGAAAGAAGTGCTGGGGATGGCTCGAAGGTTTCAATAGAGGTGCGCTAGGTTCAAACTAGGCATAGCGCCATGGCTTGCCCTAATCAAATTGATTAGGGTTAGATCTGAACCCTGGCCGGTTCAGGCATGTTCGTAACAATTTTCTACTACGTCTAGATTCTGAGTGTTAGAATCATGTCTAGAGCAAGTCATAGAGATATAGGTAAACCAAGATGGTAAATCAGGTAAACGAGGATTCAAAGCTAAAGAGCGAGGTCTATCTAGGTGCGAAGGCTATATGTACAGAAGAAAGGGTGAGCGCTAGGCCCGATAGGGTCTAGGCCCGCTCAAAGGACACGCGTTCCAGTAGCAGGCTGAGCACGCTCGTAACACTGAGCTCTTTACTTCAAAATCTTCTTCTATTCGAAAGCGAGCTGTTGTAATCTCAGCTCAACAAACAAAGCTGTGAAATAGAGAGATCAATGATCTACTACGTCTAGACTCTGAGCTCTTCACTTCGTCGACATCAATGACATTGACAGCAAGCTCTAGACAAAAGAAGAAGAAGCAGCTGATAGTTAAGCTACGAGTCAGACAGCTGAAGCAGAAGCAGAAGCAGAAGCAGCTGATAGTTAAGCTACGAGTCAGACAGCTGAAGCAGAAGCAGAAGCAGAAGCAGAAGCAAAGAAATAACGAGATATCTACCAATGATCAATCAGAGCGAGGCATGTGTATCAGAAGGGCCTCAAAGAGGTTCTATTAGCTACGTAGTTCACCTAAAACGAATCGTTAAAGCGATAAAATATGAAATGTGAATTTTCAGCCCTATAGGGCTGTCCCACTGCTAGGTTTAGCCCAGTGCTAGGTGAACCCTTCTATTATTATTACTAAGTCTAGACCATCACATGAATCGGACACTTTACTTACATTTACTAGATTTTTAGACTGGCAAACTAGGCTGTATGGCGCCAGAAGCCGAACTCGACGACAAGAGGATAGGTCGTCGAGAATGACTTGTGCCGAAGATACTTGACCTCTTTAGTGGCTCATGACGACTTGTCGATCGAAGAGTTCTGAACAACATGGTGCATTTGATCAATCCTTACATCACTGCTTCAGGTTTGCCTTCGGTATGTAATGGTATCTCTAATAAGCAACTGCCAGGTCGGCACAAGTCGCAAAATTCATGTTCAAACCACCAAGTTGGCTTTGGATATCCGCAAAAACCAAGGTAAAAGCCAATATCATCTGAGCTTACCGAAAGTCGGTTTAGTCCCTTATGAGGTGAGTTAGCCTTGACCGATTCATGATCGTGCTTATTGAATTCACAACGTGCTCGCTTTCATCGCAGCCTTGGGCCGAGCTGTTACTCGGAAATCTGACTGGTATATCAGTATATTAATTTTCATTCGTTAGCCTTTATCACCTAGTTGTTGTTTATCTATCAATTCTTTGAGTCTTATATGTCATTTACGTCTCAAGCATTACCACCGAATTTACAATGGGTTTCAGTTGAGAAGTACGATAACACAGCAACCACCATTTAGTTCGACCAACCAGAAGCCTTTCGGCTCAGCAATCTCTCGTACATTACTGGAACGCTAAGAAGATTCTGGAAACTGGGCAGGCTGCTTCGCCAATACATTATGAAATCTTGGCCTTCATTCTAGAAGGGTTTGGCCACGAGGACTTTCGTGTATATCGGGCCCTTGAAGCTTCGGAGCGGTTTCCATGGCAGGAGAACGGCGAGGAACGCATCCAAGGCTATTTGCTACCTGTATAGGACACTGTCTTGACGACTATCGCATTGTGTTATGCCGGCCTGTGCTAGAGAGATGAGGACTTGGTAGGAGCTGTGGAGTGGAACACTGCTCGCCAGCAGCTGTGTCCCGAGGGCGACTGGCGGATATACCGTCTGAGGCATGCCCTATGCAGAAACGACGACGGAAGATGGGCCGCATTGAACGTAGACACTTATAAGCTCTTCTTCAACAAGGTACCGTTGAGTTGCATGCATGCCGTCTTGCTGCGAACCGTCAGTCGTCGAGGTCACGGGGGTGGGGGAAGAGACAGGAGAACTGGTAGGTTCCGACTCTACAACCACTTGAAGGTCTGAGCAATCATGGCTTTATTCGCCCACCTTCCTCACAAGGCGAAGATATTATGAGAAGTTGCTTTGCTTGTATTGTTCAGACTCCTACCATAGGAATGGTAGCATTGCCGCCAGAGATGTACTGCACTGGCTCCAGGTCCCAGAAACAATTCTATGTATCTTAGTTACTCATACTATCGTCATCACTTCCCGGGGACGAAAGTTTCACTTTGCGAAGATCGTAGGTCTAAGAATGCGGCACTCGTGCTGACACAACAGCGAGCCAAATTGGGCTTCAAATCTATCATAATTCAGATGCAAGGCAGACTTTTCCAACAGAGTAGCATACCTACAATACGTAATACGTTGTGATCTGATATGTTCACTCGTATACTCGAGGCATAAGCGTTGAACTGGCAGATGAGATTGTTGTTAGTCTTTCGGACTGTTACTGCGGCCGACTTGTCACAGCTTAGTGTGAAGGACTAGTTCGGCTAGCTCTCGTTCCTGTGCGCGGGACCTTCCGCCGATAATTTACGAGTCCGGTACTTTCCACCACGAACATTACTGCGGACGCCTCTAGTGTGGCGTTCGCGCTCGTTTTACCCCTTGATCCACAGTCTTGGGGCATATTAGTGCCTGTTTCAGTTTCAGCTAACGTGGCACAGGAACTGACGGGCTCACTTCTCCTGACTCTTCTCCTGACTACTGAGGGCGCAGTCTATAGAAGCAATCTCGCAATTGATTTCTCAGCGCTATCAACTTCGACGTTTGGGCTGTCTTCGGCAATCTTCTCCTTCTCAATTTCGATCACTGTTCCAAGTCATGTAGCGGTCCGGACTGACCATGCTGAAGCATGGGATTTCTACATATAAAGAAGCCTCATCTCCCTTCCTTCTTCTCATCATCATCACTACCTCGACTCGCCTCCAACACCCGCAGCCAACAGCCTTTCAACACTACTAGCTATCGTTCCAGAAACCTCAATACTTAGCCAACATGCTCACCAAACACATTGGCTGGCTCGCCGCCCTTGCCCCCATCGTTTCTCAAGCATCCCCAACCCCCAAAGCTGCACCCGTGGATTCGGGAATACTCGACCTGCTCAAGCGTGATGGGAATGTAGGACAATACACCAAATATTTCCCTGACTGCACCGCCGATCCCAGCTACGCTACCGGAACAAGTCAATACGCCGATGGGACTGGGAAATACGTTTCGTCTTCGTGCGACAACGGGTTGACGACCCTGGCGGTGTCCCGCTTCCATTGCTGGTAAGACTGCTCAAATCCTAAATATTGAGCGACCTCTCCAAGTTACTAATTCCATTTTTTCTAGGACGGATCTCTTCGTGACAAGCACACAGGCATCTTACACCGACTGGCAGAACTCGGGCCAGGTGATTGATTGTAAAACGACAAACACCTGCTCTGAACAGGTTATCAACTTGAACATGTCCTGTACCACAGATACTACGACATGGGACAACCAGTTTGCAGCGTCTGTGCAGGCTCAATTTCCAATCTGGAACAAAGACACTTCAATCACGCCGTCCCTCACATATAACCACAACTTTGGAGGGTCACAGGCCGCGCAGATCTGTACTACTGTATCGAACACTGGGTAAGGACCTGCTTCACTCATTGTTTCTCCCACAAAGACTGACATATTTTCCACAGAACTTGCCAGTGGAATGACCAGGGCTGTCACGCCATTTGGATCGCCCAGCGTAACATTCAAGTGAATGGTTACTTACGTCGATCGTGCAACAACAACCGTAGTGGTAAGCCATCTTCCCCCCCCCCTTTTCACGCTTCAAGCATGATTCTCAGCCCACATATTTTACATTCCTAATTCTCTGTGCAGGAACCAACGTCCCCAACTCATCCCAGCGCTCTGATGGCTACTACACCGTCGGCATGCAAGACATCAACTTCAATATGCCAGACAACCGCATTATCGGGTGTGCGGCTGCCTGCGGTGATCTAACCTACCCAGACCCGATCCCTGGTCCAGATAGCCCAATCAGCATTTCATGACGAGAACGTTCGAGGATGTTGCATTTGCTTTCCGTTTTTTTGGTTGATCTTCTGGAATCTTGTACCGATGCATGGCCGGTTTGGCATTCTGAATTCAGTGTTTTGCGTGTATCATAACTAGCATTGGTACAAGAGTATATATAAAGGAAACCCATTTTCCCATCTCGCAAAACCGTTTATCATCGCAAAAACCGCTAGCTTGATCCGACTCCCCTTTTCTTCCTACATACAAGCACAACACAACACAACCCTCCTCACCCTCCCATTCTTGACCTCCCCCCAACAAACAACCCTCGAATCAAAAGCCCCAGCTTCACACAACCAACAGCCTTTTCCCCTGGTTACAAAATGGGTACCTAAGACGTTCTGTCCTAACTTCTGAGAGAACCGAGTGAAGGAAACATCTGGGTCAGGTGATTTGTAGCTGCGACTTCGACTTATACTTTGTGCAGAAGGAAAGAGATATGTACGCGCTGAGCTTATTGGTATATCTCCCCAAGGGGGGACATCGGTGTTGGAAATACTCGTAGGGGAGTTGGTAAACTTCGCCTTATAGGGCTGGTAGGGTTGGGGGCCCGCTAGTAGGGGTTTCACCTTCCACCTCCTAGATAGGTACCTTAGCCTCCTAACAGCAACAATCAATATATCAATATACCCTCATATGACCTCGTATCCCAACAACCCACGGAACAAAGCGAGTAGCCAGGCCCCTTTGGGAGGCAATGATTCCCCGCAACTTCGCAGGGTCCTTTCCCGATCATGCGGAGCAATGAGCAATCGCATCGACGATCTTATTCTGAACTTGTTCCAGATATGTGTTCAGTTGATTTTGCCGGTCAACACCTTGTTTCTCCCACACTGCGTCCAACTCCCGGCTCAAGCAAGCCACGACAGCATCTCGATACCGTATCCCAGTATACCGCTTCAATTCAAGGACAGGACCGCTCATCACCGTTTTCTCGATGTACTGTGGGTCCTTCGGATCCGAGCTTGTCCGTGAGTTCCGATGTTTTGGCTGTGACGCTACGTTACGCCACATTCCAATCTCGTACAGGATGATACCTAGGCTGTACAAATCGAACGATGGCTGGAAAGAAGATGTTTTCTCGCCTCTATAGTCAGGATGTCGGTATATGTCGTCTTCGGGGCGATTAGGTGGCTTTTCTGAAAACTCCCCTGGCTGGTCTGGCCTGGAGATATCGAAACCCATCAGGTAAGGCTTGCTGAGATTGAAATCGCCATTCACATCTCGCTTCGGCCAGAACAGAATGTTCTTAGGTTGAATGTTTTTGTGCATCCAGCCGATGTTGTGGATCTCGAAGAGTGTCGAGACAAGGGCTTTGGCGAGCTCAAATCGCTCTCCTAGGTCCGGAATATCATTTCCGGATTTGACTCGTGTTAATAGCTGATAAAGAGTCACTGGCTTTTGGCCAGGCAAGGCATCGGGAGGCAGGCGAAAGGCGTAACCGGTGATGTCCGAATTCTGGTCCAGATAACCAACACAGTGAAGAATAGATAAATTCAGGGGTCTCAGATCACTGTTGAGAATTTTGGTCAAATTCGCGGTACGAAGTCGAAATGCGGCCGGATTCTTAGTCCTCCAGGTATCTTCTTGGCAATACCGCCAGTCGACTATGACACTGTCTTGTCTATAAGTTGCCATGACGCGGACTTGGTCCGTTTGATAAGGCATTTCATGAAAATGCAACTGACTCTGGTCTATCTGGTATTTGGAGGTAGAGTCCAAAAAAGAGTTTGGGGATGCATTTGCTATGCTTTGTGGCACTTCTTGCATTTCGCTTTGAGTTCCCTGTTCAATGACAGTCCTTACGTTTGCCATTCGTTGGATATTTGGGTGTGCAAATATCGATGCTGCTGCCTCCAGATGCTGGAGCTGTGTAATATCACTGGTGGACAGTCGACTTCTCAATCGGCGTCTAGAAGACTCTTGGTCTAATCGTGAAGTCATCTTATCAAGACTGTCATTCCAGGAGCCGAGCTTTGTGATAAGTTGCTCCATCTTTTTCTTGTCTCTGAGAACAAATTTCACCTTCTGAGAAAACCCTACCACAGGATGCTTTTGATGTGATTTTACTGCAAGTGACACATTCTCTGATAGGTCTCCATCTGCAACAATGTTAGTATTATTTGACTTACAAGCCCAAAATCCCAAGATCTGTACATTACCTGAGAAAGTAACAGTTCTCCGCAACCTCGTGTGTTGCGAATAAGTCTCCATAGTCTGATCTCCTCTTCGAAAAGCTTCCAGCATTTGGTTGAAAATCGAGTCCAGAAGCTCCCAAAGCGGCCAATATTTTTGAGACAGCTTGGCCCGCTCTTGTTCTTCTTCGGACAGGGCTTGGTTGGCCCATAGCTCCAATTTATACCGCTCAATCAGCAACCCTACGCGCAATTCTTGATATGCGGAAGGAAATTCTTTGATACCAAGATAGGTATCATACGCCGTAGTTACCGCTGAGTACGTTTGAATGACCGCCGACACCACTCCAAGGCTTAATCCTATGCCTCCTTCCGCCATGCCTGCAGGTATGTGGATAATACTGTCACAGCTAAAACCTATAGGGCATCAGATTAGCCATTCTTTCGCTCTTGAAACTGGGTAGTCGTTACACTGCCTCTTTTATCGAAATTGCAGAGAGGCTCAAAAAGTCCACAAGGCTCTGGGAGGCAAACTTGGGCCTGCTCAGAAGATCTGGACACCAGGACGACAAGAGATGACGTATAGCGAACATCGCCAGGCATCAATGCATCGCTGTGATCTCAGATGCTTTAGCTTATGCAGGCTGCAAATAGGTTAAGGTGATTACTATCATTGCGATAGTCCCACGAATTGCGCCACAGGGGATTCCTGCATATTCTACAAGTAATAGTTGGATTTATCAGCCGGGTAAATATCTCTCGCCAATCAAGGGAAAAAATTCAACCCAAAGGGTAAGTATGCCAACACATACCCAGCGCCCGATTTTGCTGCAAGTTCTGCTCTTGGCGCTCAGATCACGCCCAAAAAGCGCAACAATGAAATACCCATCCTCCATGTTGCAAAGATGAGGCAAGAACCCCGCCCTTCTCCCCCCTCTGCTACATCAAGCAGGGAAAGGGCGCATTGTTTTCGAGATCACTTCTCCTCCGTGCTATCTTGCAGATCAAAATCTTGAACAAAATGGATGTCTTCGGATCACACAGGACTGCATCCACATTTCATTCCGAATCTCAGATACTTAACAAAGGTTCCATCATTTCAGGAGCTGCAATACACTCTGCAATACACATTACCTCTCTCGCCACCCTACGCAACACTTTCATATCATTTCTCTCTTATGTAAAGACCCACAACATCCCAATCCTACCTGTCACGCTGCCAGATGTACGATGTGTCCTCGGGAGGGGCGCTTCTTTCTTAGTGAACGGAGCCGAGGTACCAAAGACTTATGTCGATCCCGTTTCTGGTACGCTGTTTCCACAAGGCATGATAGTGGCTTTTAAGAGATCTCTCGTCAACAATGACATGGAAGACCCAGTTGCTGACAGAATTCGCGCGATGTTCAATGAATTAATCACAATGCAGCATCCACCACTGTCCGCCCATCCAAATATTGTCAATCTCCTAGGAGTTGGATTTGAGATTGAAGGCGTAGAGGGCGCTCAAAATGCTATGCCTGTGTTGATTCCAGAGTGTGCCGAATTGGGTAACCTAGCCGACGTTTTGGTAACCGCAAGACAGGGAAATCGACTCCTGAAGTTCGAAGAAAAGATTTCTTTATGCCTTGATATTGCTCACGGCCTCGAGGTGCTTCATGCTTGCGGTGAGTCGATGCTTTGCTATCGTCTCGGTAATTCACTTTATTCTGAGCCATTTATCTCTGTATCTTTTATGAGCTGTCTGGCTGCCTTTCTTATATCCCTTCCATATGCAATCAGTGTTGTTCAAACGAGGCTGTTTGTATGAATTACATGCTGATGAGCGTCCTGTGAAGACCTAGTACATGGGGATGTTAAATGTGAAAATGTGTTGGTCTTTGAAAGAGCTGCCTATCATAATGTGAATGATAGCCAAGGTGAGTATGGTTGCTGACATCTCTTTAAATTACTAAGTCCGTCATCTCAGCTCCAATACCTGAACTCCATTGCAAAATGATCGATTTTGGGGTTTCGCGCTATCCCAATGGAAAGGTGATACTTGGTGGCAGTCGACCATGGCAAGCGCCAGAGTGTCTGCGGGGGAAATGAATGGGGCTTCAAGAAGCAAAGCGAACGGATGTGTACAGCTTTGGCATGCTGATCTGGAGGGTATTCCTTGATGGCGATCCCTTCCGATCCCTTGCACAAACTGATGCCAAGAGCCCGAAAGAGAAGTTTCACCGCAGGAACAACGCAGTCGCAAAGTTGAAAGACAACGACGAGCTCGTACAGCATGTTTGTGATTCTCTGGCTCAGTCCAAAACTTACTCTCGCTCCCAGCTTGAGGTGCTCTACGAGGTTACCCGCGTCACTCTGGTCAAAGACGCCTTTCGGCGGGAAGAAGACATGACGAGGATCATCATGATTTTGACGTCCGATACTTGTTACGAACCGCGATTTCCTATCCCGCCCATACCTATACCAACGGACATTGACGCTGACCTCCTTGACATCGACAGGTGGTACTTAGAATTTGAAAATACGAGCCCTGTGGTTCAATCGCAGATAGTCTCTGGCTTTCGAGACTATTTGGAAGGGCTTTCTGACTCGAAGAACACAACGCGTATGGAGGATAGGCCTGCAGCTGCGTACCAACTGGCGATCTGCTACGCCAATGGGTTTGGCGTCCCATTTCAACCCGACGATTGCTTAAAGTGGCTGCTTTTTGCGGCGGAAAGAGGGTCGCAAAAGGCATCGGAGGCGCTTCCAAACGTGACTAGGGCTTTGAAAGCGCCGTGGAGAAGACTTGACGACTCCGGCAACGGTGATGATAGTGCATCGACGGGTGGCTATCCACGGCCCCTAAATTCTCTAAGGGAGGACACCAGCTTGACTCACGTGGTGGGAGACTATAATCTTACTACGACAAAACAGGGTACGAATATGGAATCTGCTAACTGCGGATGGACGATACTCAGCGCATCACAGAGTTGTAGATACGACGTGTTGAATGCCTTGCTGAAAAGCTCTGCAGAGCCCAATGTATCTCAAGATGGAGTCTCTTCTCTGCACTTTCTCTCTTGTTGGAGCATCGAGCAAGCTGAGAATTTGGCATGCCGTTTGATACAGGCAGGCGTCGACATCAACACCAAAGCCAAGCGCGGCGTAACAATTGGGGGAACCCCGCTCATGTGGTCTGTCTACGGAGGCGATCTAGAACATTCTTCGATATTGCTCAGATTTGGCGCAGACCCTATGGCATCGACCGGCGAAGGAGACGATGCTCTTTCCTTTGCAGCAAGATCGCACCAAGCTTCGCGCTTGCGGCTGCTACTCAAGAATGTTCGCCCCGCCCAACTCTGTGGCCATGTAAGCCGCTTGCTTGAGGCAGCAGCCGGTGGTGAGAGTCGGTTCAGTCGCATGAAGAGACACGGAGTAAACTGGGAGTCCGCCGCAGAAGAGACGCTACAACTGCTGAAAAATTGGGATTTGCTGTTTGCGGACTGCAGCGACTTTAAGGTTCTCTTGGTTCGGGCGCTTGTTAATAGTCTGAAGTCTGCCCATGGCCGGATGAGTACTGACGTCCAGATGTGTTTCATTGAGCAATCTGGCATTGAACCATCAGACCTATGCGAGCTCTTAAGCGAATCTGTGCTGACTTTCAACGTCCGGCTATTCTCCAGCCTTCTTGTTTATGGCGTTCCTGTCACCACTCTGCATAATAGAAAGAAGAGCCTTGTCCATCTCTGTGCCAAGATCCCAGATCACAGTCTTGCCGCTACTGCCTTCGCCCCACGTCTCTTGGACTTCGGGGCCACCCTCGATGCACAGGACGAGGACGGGATTACACCGTGGATGGAAGCGACGCTGGAACGGAAATGGGATCTGGCAGACTTACTACTAAGGAAAGGTGCGAACACGCTTGTAAATAGCAGAAATGGGCTTAACATTCTCGGCCTCTGCATAAAGGCGTTGAATGTAGGATCTATCAAATACCTCCTAAAATACAGTGCAGACTCGAGCAAGTTCCAACAACAATCGTTCTTCGTCAACCAAGACCTGCAGATCAGCGCTCTTCAATTGGCCACAACTCTTCCCCTCCCCCGTTCCCAGGGCATGAGGCTGGAAACCACCGCCGTCTTTATGTATATTCTTGATCACCTTGGGAGCGAACCTTGGCAACTGTGTTTCCGCTCCAGTGGAATCCTGCCTGATGCGACTGCTCTCGATATCGCGGCTTCTCTCGGAAATGTGCATGCTGTGAAGAATCTAGTCATGAGGGGAGCGCATAGCATGACCGAGAACCGTAAATCTGCATTGGCATGGATCAATGCTAAACGCTCTGATAGAATGACCCATCTGCAGATCACGGATCTGGAACGAAGCGCTTATATCATTGAGAATTGGGACGATGTAGGGGAGCAGGTCAGAACACTAGCTGATAGTTGGACGAAAGTCCAAAGGGATGAAGACTCGCACATTGCATCGAGCTGGGAAGCTGCACCGCTTGATTATAAGACGAGGAAGGGAGTTATAGATGAGGTCAGAGGCATTAGGGCTGAAAGCGGCCGTCGCAACTGAGTAGCCTGAGACGCTGCTCCGAGCGATTAACGACAGGGCGGGAATGGACAAGCAGATAGTTGCACAAGCAGTATGAGCGAGAGACGAAGTGGTCTGGGGGAGAGGAGGCAAAGGCCGCGGGTTTGAGTGTGTTGGGGGGGGAGAAGAGGATCTCAGGAACAGGGGTTGATATTACGTTTCCTCCATCGCCACCTTTCCGGCAGACACGTACTATGAATAGTACGCTCAGTCATCGCAAAACAACAAGCTTTGCTGACTTTTTCTAGGACGTTCTCTTGCTCGATGTCTTGTTTTCGTCCTAAGCGGAGAAGTCGGTGGACTTCTAGGGTATTCGCAGGCGTAATTGCTACCTGCGTCTCCCCATTTTTTCCGATGTAGCTAAAGAATGCCTCAGGTGGTATAGTAGGGCGAATAGTGATATTATATTGTTCGCATTGCTTAGGGTCCGGCTCCTGGTCAACTGAAAGAAAGTGCTTTACTACCACTTGTGGTTCGAACGGTGAGAGCCATGTTGCTGCCCAGGCTTTTTGAATGTTGACTGATGTGATTAATTCCTGTTTTGCTAGGCGGTATAGCTCCAAGAAATCCGTCTTATTGATGTGGTAGCAAGTACCAAGTCGTGTCACCCTCTGAACATATTTTTGTAGGCGTTCGATAGCGGGGCGAAGATTCCGATGTCTAGGGATTGTAGTATATGAGTAGTATGAGGGGGGGAGACATAAGACGACAATTTTCTGAGCAATACAGTACTCAATCGTAGCAGTGGAAATGTGGGGTGCATGCCCATCAACGCATAAAATGCGAAATTCACCTTTGTGAACATGGGACGATTCCTTACTAAAGCAGGCTTCAATCCAGGACAGGTAAATCTCGTTATTGGTCTATCCCTTCTCACTAGTAGTGATATGGGCTTCAGGATAGACCTCATACCAGGTCTTGTTGAACAACAGCCTTGAATATGACCCAGAACCGTAAGACGTTACCACCCATAGAGACGCACTCTATAAATGATACCCACATGCGATTACCGCACTGCGTCATATATTTTTTCCTCTCATCCGCCGAAACCATAACTCTTAATTTTGCAATAACCCCTTGCATCACGCCCTTTTCATTCATATTCCAGATATCATCATCTTTCACCCGATACTGCGTACGAATATTTTGAAAAGCTTGAATCATCCGTCGAGAATTTCAGAGTCCTGAGCAAGAGCACGTTTTTTATCCACAAGGAGAATGTACATCGTTCTAATATCACAATACAAACGCTGATCGTGAAGAAGAAAGTACTGTGGTCTTATGGATCAATTTCTTCGGTTGTGAAGGTCTTCGCTATACAAACTTGATTGCCACTCCAGCGATATTGCACGGTTGAGTGAGCATATTCGTATTTTTCATCAGACTTCGATGACAATTAAGTGGCGACTATCGAAGATGGAAGAGGTGTTATCGGATTTGCGTAGACAGCTAAAGACTGGTAGCAGTGAATCATACTGAAAAATTGGATTTTCGGAAACTAACAACGTATATCAAAGCTGGTAGAAATGAACTGGAAAGAGCTAGACGAAAGCTTTACACTACGTAGGAGGAGTACTTGCGGCAGCTGAGAAACGCTGAGTCAGTATATTGCAAACATGCAATGCTATGAGGAAGGCCCTAAAAGGTCGTGATAACAAAGCCTTTGATTTTCAACGTCTGTTCGGCATGTGACTGATACACTTTCTAGCCGACTGAGGGTTTGCTACGACTGCGCTTGGTCAGGTCTCTCAAGTGAGCTGGCCGTCTTGCTCACATTCAGTATCCAGTCTCGATACGGGAACAATGACTGGGCCTGTTCCTCAAGAATTTTATCTCGTTCTTATAAGATTGACACGGTTGATCAGCACCCCTATTGCACTAACGTTCTCAGCTTCTAGTATGTGAGATCAGATCATCTTCGATTTACTCCCTTTTTCTTGAAATTCACTCCCTTTTGACTCGAGGCCTGCATTGCGCGATGGTCTTGCGGCAGTTGAAGCATAACCGGGTAAATGGAATGTATTTGCTTGACCAAGGTAGCGAGGGCCAGATTGTTGCTCTGGGCTTTCAAGTAGTACAAGCAGCAGCAGTATCCTTACCTATAACAAGCACACACGCCTCTCAGGCCTCGGAGCTCCAGGGTAGCGACGGCAGTGGAGGTTGTAGCAGGAGGCGCTAGCCGACACGCGAACGCGATGATTACGATCGCTCCTCATATACATTGTATAGGGGATAAAATGAGCGCCTGGTTCCCCCTATCGCGATGAAGAGTACTCGTAAGTATAGGAACGCTGGCTAGTCTGCGGGCTGCAGTTCCGTGATGGAGGGCTCTATTGCAGCCTAACACCGAGAGCATGAAGGCTTGAGCACTCTGGACATGATCAAGGCTATAAGGCAAGCCCCACTGCAACCACAGCCTCACTATTGGTGCTCCTCGATGTGCTGAACAATGCGAACTGCTCAAGCTGATGGTGGTGGTTGGCAGAAAAGCTGCGCCACTCGGTCCGATAGATAATCCGTAGTCTAGTCAACCTTGCGGAGCGCTCCGCCCGCACCGCTAGGGACAGAGTCTCCCACCTGTGCAAGAACAACCACTCCACAATCGACGCTCTTTCCAGGCTATGCAATAGCTATGTCGACTTGTAATGGCACAAGGCGTATCTCAGCAGTGGGATACAGCAGATACTGACGTCGAAGAAGCCTCACATCTCCCTCAGCTTCAGGCTTCCACCATAGCTCAGCCCCCGGTTGACAGCTCTATCAGCTCCAATGGTCCCTCCTCTTTGCGTAAATCAAGTCTCTTGTCTTCCACATACACAGTGACTAACTCTGAAGACTCGATACTTACCATTTGCGGCGACTAAGGTAGGGCCCAATAGCCGCCGTGACGCAAGAAAACAAGGCTGCGCCAGCAATTGCACCCCAACAATCATCCGGTACAAGGAACCATGTCGCGTGATAATGATCTTGGGCACAGTATCATGGCCTTTCCGCAGGTCAGGGGTTGTGGTATATCACTGTGTGTTCCCTGAATATTGTTGGTAGATAATACCTTCATAGCACCGACCAACCGCGAGGTTTGCCACACACCAAGTCTCGAAAATACTACAAGCTCCATTGATTGGATATCCGGACTGAGCCAGCCTTCATTTTACTCGAGTAACCTTCTAAGCTGAAGCTGCAGACAAACCTGCCCCAACCTATCACTTGAACGATGACTACACTTACCAATGGCACAGGGACTATCTACGACAGATCCCCTAACAGCCACCAACATTCACATAGAGATGATGAACTGGCCCTCTTGACCTCGGCCATCAATGACTCGCCCAATGACACTATCGAATTTCCGTACCATGGTAGCTGTCCCAAATGTCACCACCTGCATACGAACGTTCCATTCGCGGTTGCACTTGATCCAAGCAGGCATACCAGGTTCAGGTGTGAAGATTGCGGTCATCAGATCTTTGGCTTTGGAAGAACATCAACGCAGACAACTCTCGCATCAATCGAGTCCACAGGAAAGCGCACCAGCACTGAAAGCGCACGGTCTGCAATCAAAAGCTGCCAGAATAGTGTAATATCGCCGCTGAACCTAAGGATAGACCCTGCTGCTTTACCTGAACAACCTGTCGCTTTAGATAAGCTGAGTACCATCTCTGAGGCGAACTCGCCAGCGGCAAGGAGCAGATCTACTTCAGAGGTCCCAGCACTACGGGGTTCCCCCCTAAGGCAAGTTAGTGGCCCAACCAAACACGGGTCTGATCCTCGAGTACTTCCCGAAGACGGTACTGCGCCGCTTCCAGAGGCGCCTGCATCATCTGGACAAATCGAAGAGCACAAGTCCACAAACTTTAAGAATGGTTACGGCGTAAAACAATGGGCCCGGAAACGCTTGTTCGGGCGATCAAAAGAATTACGGATACCTGGCCTGGGACTTCAAGTGCGTGTACAGATTACCCGCAAACCATCCAAGAATACTCGGCCAGGTTACCAGACAGCGACAGACACGCCCATCGCTAGAAATGCACGGCCTAACATCAAATCTGACAAAACCGAAACATCGGTCACTAATGACGTTTCTGATCTGGACCAGCGTATTTCACACGCTCCAGCTGCTGCTTTCAACTCCAGCGAAAGTCTCGCTCCATTACCAGGCACCCCTGAGGCTTCCGAGAACAGAGTATACCTTGCGGAAGCCTCACAACGAGACCCTATTAGGACGAAGCAAGAGCGCATTCAGATCAAGCGTAGGAGAGAAACTCTAAAGAGAAAGGCCACAGAACAGCCCAGATGCGAGTGTACCGATGGCTGCCACTGCTTGAAAGACAGTCAGCGATCAAGCTTCGCTAGCAACGATCGAAGAACCTTACTACGTAATCCAGAGGCTCCGCCGCGTTCTTTAGGTCGCCCTTCGACTCCATCAGACACAAGTAATGGGAGCCGTTATTCTTCTCCATTGGGCATTAGTCCAGCTCTTGCAGGTTTAGGGAGTCATCTAAGCACAGAACGGAGCATGTCATCAAGCGCCGAGAATTCAAGCACCGTAGCCGAGAGTTCGAGAGCGCCGAGCAGGCTCAGCCAGACCACAGCAGTAGACGGAAGCACAGCATCGTTGCATAGGAGACCTGTATATCTTAGTCGTTCGGCTAGTATGCCTGCGTCTGAGTCCCGCCGACAACGCATTCCTCACCAGGAGCTGCTCCAACACCCAGGTCTTCTGGCCCAATACAACCGTTTCGCTAGAGAAGCCGATGCTCAAAGGTCATCACCCAGAACCTATGATGGAGACGATTCGAATCCTTCGGAAAGTACTGAGAGTTCCCGAGGCCTACAGGATCTGATTCCGGACCACGCAACCTCAACATCCCTAGCGAATTCAGCGTATCCTGGTCAAATAGAGGCCCCGCCACACGATGGCGGCGCACCCAGACCCTCTCCATCTATTCGCACACCAGCTGCAGGTGACAGTCAGGAGTTGACCCCGAGACCATCAAGCTTTCATGGCTCAGGAGCAGTGCTATCGCAGCCTACACAAGCGGCACCAGAAAGGTTGTCGTCGGCTCTACGGGATGTGCTTGCCGACGGAGTTTCAGAAGCATCATAACGTGCTGGATTCAGACACGCATTCGATCCGACGACAGTTTCTAAAGACAGAACCAGGCTGTCAATTGTAAAGGTCTCACTATGTGACCTATAAAATTTCTAGGGGTGGGCCCATATCCTTACTATTCCGACATTCTTTCCGCCGTGACTTGCATTTTTATCAGCTTTGGTACTTTTCCACTGAGCTATTTGAACCACTAGATAGGAGTTGTTTCGATTTTTACTATAAGACTTTGGGATTATTGATCGGATGGCTTTCCGTGTGATTATTGTTGCAGCGCGTTGCGTTTACCCCTTCCTACCTTGTTCGTTGACCTACCTGTACTTTTACCATCTTCAAAATGAAAGATTTTTCCAGCGTCGAATTTCGATCTTCAAAACTATTACAAAACGCACTCCCTGACATGTTCCCTACTTCACCCTTCAATTCCACCAAGTCAAATCCACGGCCACAATCATCCATACCTTAAACCTCCCCAGTGAACAACCCCCACCCCCCTTAACATACAGAATTCCGAGATGTCACATTGCTCACATTCATCCTGCAACCAAGCGGTTCTCTCCCACTACGACTTCCCAATCGTTCGGCTTCTTTGTCGCAGTCATCCAACCCTCGTTCGCAGTCTACTTTAGCGGCGCTTCTTCTTTCCAACCACCCCATCGGCACTCGGAATATTTTTTCGAACCCGAGAACAGTACTAGTCGTATCAATCGTAGCTTCTGCCTCTCACATCCTATCTCGCTCCTCAGCTCAGGAGGCTATCACACATTCAAGGCACATGTCTCTCTCTCGTGAAATCAATTTCCATGAAGCTCATACTTGACACTCCACTCACACCAGCATTAGCATTAGCATTAGCATCAGCGCCCCCTTACCTCTCATCACGGTCGCCCCACGCTTTCGCTATCCCAAACCCGACATCTCAATCAGTAGAATATATAGATAAACGCAGCTGTACTGAGGCTACTACTGAACTGCCAAGCATCGGACCGACCCAGAAGAACAGTTTATTTGCGGATCTTCGCACCATGCCCGTTCCTTCCCTTTCATGGCTGTAGCGCGGGGCTCGCTGTTGCTGCGACGCTTATCCGCTTATCCGCGCCCTGGACGGCATCTTCCTGGTTTTTTCAAACTGTGTTTTGGGGGTCGGAAGGGGTTGGGGTTGTTGAGGTACGGATGGGGGGAAGGGGCTTGGTTTCGGGGGGTGTTGATTCGGTCGTCGTAAAGGAACGGTAGCGGCGATGGGGGGGTTGGTAACGTTTGGAGACTTTACTGTGGTGGGATAAGGGATAGCGTGGGTTGAAGGGGTTGAAGTTGGGATGAGGGTTGTGAAGGGTGAGTGTATAGTGATGACCGCCTCTTTGGGTTTCTAGCGGTTCGTGGGCATGTGCTGTTTATTGCTTTCTACCATTCCATAGGCATGTGCTACAGTTTTGTTTCGTGCTTACATCACCGCTGATCTTTTTCATGGCGTTTAGGTGCTGTTGAGCCGGAAGATTCCAATTGCCTTTCGGCTTTGCTGCCACTAAGTTGACGCCTTCAGTTTAAGATGATATCCCTATCTAGGCGAGGAGTCTGCAGTCCCATCAGTTCATAGCATCGTTGCGTCCAGAATACTTATGGGAGAAATGGTGATTGAGTACTGTCAGGTATGGGTGGATCGGAACTGTTATGCTGGAAGCGTGCGTGTGTTGTGGAGATCAAAGAGCTATGTAGACGGGGTGCGGGAGCGATATATGAATCAATTTCCTTTTCTCGAGCACCACCCGAGCGACTGTAGCCCCCAGTTAAGCTCAGTTCAATGCTGCATTGGGACGTATTGTTCGATATGGTCATTCATCATTGTACCATGCTCGGACATACTGATAGGCTCCAACGCTCGCCCTCCACCGAGCCTCTTTTAATTTCTGTTCTAACGAAATAGACCCTTCTTCTTGACGCAAAAGCCATTCCAACCTCTCCACCGTGTCGTTAGTGACAGTAACGATTCCTCTACGTGCTTCGTCATCACGTTCGGAGAGACGTGCCCTGAAAATTTCACAATAGCTGCTCAAGGCTTTCTCCGGACAATCTATTCGGTGTACAAATTTTGGCTGTGTATAGTCGTTGTACACGTTCATGGACCGAAGTTCTGGCTGCGTTGAATGGCCGGAACGCCTTACTTGGAGGGACCGTAGTTGGTCCCACATGAATTCCCAAACATGTTGCACAGAAACAAAGGTGACGGCAAGTCTGTACGCTGTGATTTGGCCCACTTCAACGTAGAGATCGAGGTGTTTGATGAACCACAGATGCTCTACAATAGCGTCCAATGTACTGTACGGCTATTCTCAAACGCGTTAGTGCCAAAATGCTCCATTCATCCGGGGACTGCAGTTTTATACCCAACTCCTCTCATCGCCCTTTTCCTGCTGACAAAGGTCTATTCCTAGTGTCAAAAGATATGGACAGCTCTGCCCAATTGTCTGAATATCTTTATCAGAGAGCACAACGGTCGGGCCATTGTTCCAGCGGTCAGTCTCTCGGCCTGAATCAACCAGAAGGTTTCTATGATCCTCACGCAGGGTAAAGGCTGTCAAAGCGCGTCCATGATGTCTAAGGACACCGAGGTCAAAAGTCTCTGTGTAGCTGATCAACTTCAGCTCACACAATGGTCTACATTCGTAGAGAAACTGGTTCAAAATCGGATCTCTCATTGTCACAGAATCAGTTGTTGTCCCAAAGTCAACTTGTAACGACCTAAGGTTCACCATCTGAAGCGCTAAACCCGGTATGAGACTCATGCCGGAAAAGCTAAGCTGTGTTAGTGACGACCAATCCTCACTTGCATGCTTCAATTGATCCACTCCATGGGTTGGGACTACTCTCATTGTATCATAGAATCCCAGTATTCCCAATGAATTCAGAGTCTTAGGACTTTCAAGGGCTGTTCGAAGGACCTTCGTCGCTGCTTCGTCCATCGGGTAGGTGGAGGTGTGCATGGAGAGATGCCTCAGATTAGGACATGTTGCCACTACCTCACCAACTTCGTTGACGGTGTTCGGCATTGAAACATACACATCTAAAGCGAAGAGACATGGCGAATCCTGCAGCTGCGAAATAAGCCTACCTTGTGGTAGATGAGGTACATTGACATACAAGCGGCAACCTGAGCGACGATTATTCAGATAATGTAGAAGTCCCAAAGGGATAGGAGCCTCCGCTTCATACGTAAACTTATTCAAGCGATTCAGCAGTGGCAGGACGTTCGTTAGCCGGTCCCATTGGTCCTCGAGGGCCTTTGATTTCTTGAACTGCAGACTCGCGGGAGCTGTACTCGAGATTTTAGATCGGTAAGGGACGACCATCTCGCGAACGGCAGCACAAAGCTCAGTGTCTTTGTACAGGTGCTTCATCAACTCGCCAACGGTTCGATAAGCGCGAAGGGTGATGGGAATTACAAGACATCGGTGAATTATCGGATTTGAATGCGTATGAAACTCTCTACATGCCAATGCAACATTCAAGAGCGACTTGGGTGAAGCATCATTGAGCTTACTCGTCAGTAATAAAGTCAGGTATGCAATGGAGGAGAAACCCACACATTCGAAGATTTGAAGAACGAGCTCGGTGCTGAGCCGGTCGAAGTGGGATTCATTACAAGCCATGGCAAGAAGCTCCCTGAACCTGGCTGGTTAAAAAATCAATCAAGTAGACAGAATGTAAGAATAACCAGGGAAAGCTAAGATACGGGAACGAATAGATCGATTCGCGAAACCCGATAATTCGCTCCACGGATGCAGTATACGCAAGTAATTATGATACCTGACTAAGATTCCCAGGAGACTAGATCAATATATAACTTCGACTTCTCTTATCATGAGGTTGCATTCTGCCATGGCCAAGCATTCCTCATCTGGGACCTTGAAATAGTGACGAGTATCCTAGCTCCTGGCCTCAAGAATATCTACAGCAGCTGTTGAGCGTGAAAAATGTCGTTTCCAACTCAGGTGTTCACACCTGCATTCTATCTGACTCAAAAACCAAGCGCGCTCGAACGAGAGCGTTCCTAAGCGAGACCGCCACAAGCGCGCTTGCCTGCTACCATTAGCAAAGCTCCCCCCCATTTGTCCATTCCCCTCAACCCACCATGACCCCACCGTGGCATTCAATCCGCGACCGCAAACTTGCCGACCGTGCCTCCCGTATACCAAAAGAATGGCTCATACCACTAAATCGGCTCCCAGACTCTGATGTCCTCGACGTGACCGAGATTCCCCGCACCTGCGGCATCCTCACCCCGGAAGAACTTCACATCACCGAGGCCTACGATGCTCGGAATATCCTTGCTAAACTCCGCAATGGAAAGCTGTCGGCTGTGGAAGTTACGACCGCATTCTGCAAGGTCCGCTCCATTTCAACATTTTGATCCGCAATTACGTGCCCCACTCTTTCCAGATGCTTCTACAGAATTCTCAGGCTAATTGCTCCCTCAAAAGCGTGCAGCTATAGCTCATCAACTAACAAACTGCCTGACTGAACCTCTCTTCTCACTAGCCCTGGCCCGCGCTTCTGAGCTGGACTCGCACTTCGCCCGCACAGGCAAGCTTCTCGGCCCCCTCCACGGTCTCCCCATCTCTGTAAAAGACAGTTTTCACATCACCGGCATCGACTCCTCCATCGGAATTGCCGCGCTTGCCTTCCAACCCGCTACAAAGAACGCGACGCTCGTAGACCTCCTACTGCAAGCCGGCGCTGTCATCCATTGTAAGACCAACGTGCCGCAGACACTGATGGCTCTTGATAGCATCAACTATCTGTTCGGAAGAACGCTGAATCCGCTGAATCGGAGAGATTGGACGGCAGGCGGCAGTAGTGGCGGGGAGGGCGTGCTAGTGGCGATGCGGGGGTGCGTGATGGGTGTAGGGACGGATATAGGTGGTAGTATACGGATACCGGCGATGTGTAATGGAGTGTACGGGTTCAAGCCCAGCGCAGGGCGGGTACCTTATGCAGGGCAGGAAAGCGGGACATTGGAGGGGGCTGGAAGGGTGGGGTTGCAGTCTTGTGCTGGCCCTATTGCGAGGACGTTAGAAGATGTAGGCGTTCTTATGGAGGCAGTGGAGGATGGGAGGGCGTGGGAAGCTGATCCCGCAGTGCTTCCGGGTCGGTGGTGGAGTGTGGAGGGAAAGGCGAAGAGTCCGTTAAAGATTGGGGTTTTGTGGCGGGATGGGGTGGTTGAGCCGTTGCCACCTGTAAGGAGGACGTTGGAGGAGGTAGTGCGGAAGTTGAAGGGAAGGGGAATTGAGGTTGTGGACGTGGAGTCGGGGAGGTTTAGGGAGTGTCAAGGTGTGGCAAATAAGTTTTTCGGGGTGGATGGGTACCACCGGTGGTTTGACCTGTTAGAGAAAACCGAAGAACCCTTGATCCCCTGGTTGCAAACTAGGCTAAAGAGAGGAAAACCGAAGACAGTGGAGCAGTTAAGAGAAATTCAGGCCAAGAGAATCGGGCTGGAAACGGCCCTTCTGAGCATTTGGAAGGACCAAAAAGGGAAAGGAATTGATGCGATCATTTGCCCCGTAGCACCCCATCCCGTCCCATCGATCGATCGATGGAACGGGGTAGGCTATACGAGTAGTTTTGTACTCCTAGAATATCCTGCCGCAACACTCCCTATTCGGAAACTTGAGGGGGATGATTTGAAGGGAGAGATGAGCGGGGAGCCGCTGTCGTCATGGGATAAGGCCAATAGAGAACTTTGTAAGCAGCTCCTTACCTGGTTGCTGTGGCAATTTAGCTAATAAGTGGCAGGGGATAGGAGTACGATTGATAGGAACGTGTATCTAGGGTCGCCTTTGTCGATCCAGGTTGTGGCGCCTAGGTTGCAGGAGAGGCGGTTGTATGATGCGATGCAGGTTATTGATGATGCTGTTCATGGCAGGCGCGGCGAAGCGAAGTTGTGAATAAACAATGTCTATATTGTTTATCAAATATAATTCGGAATTCCCGGGCTAAGAAAGGCTGTAGGGGGTTCTATATCAAAAGATAAAGACTGGCTAGGTGTTCCAAACTCCAGCACTTTCTACTTCTTCCATTTTACGACTTATCGATTCTACCATATGACTTCTTCTGGAACCAGAAAATTGCGAAAGAGGCTTGCGCCGAATCCTTTGAGCCCTTCTTTTTACTCCGTTTTTAAAGAACCTGAAGGTAAAAGAGCCGGAAGAACCTCCTTTGGCGGTTTCTTAGCTCCAGTTTCTCCAGAAATATTCGTGCCGGTGTTCTTCGGATCATCGCAAGATTGCAATAGCTCTATCATTCGCGAAGCTATCGCATCGCCCATCATCTCGTACCCGTCTTTGGTCAAATGCAAGCCATCATCCCAGATCTTGTCGCGCATGTCCTCATCCATAGCAAAGTATGGCACTGCGCTGCAGAGATCAATGGTGTGGCTAATCCAGGGTTGGGTCTTAGTCAATCGAAACGGACATGCGTTTTAAGGATTACTGTAGGAAGAAGATGACCAACTTACTATCGATCTTGGACGTGCTCTGCTATGAGCGCGTTCAGAGCATTCCTTTTCCGAATGAGGGATTCGCTAGAGGATGCGCACTCTATCACAGTGCATGCCAATAGATTTGCGCCTGTGTCGAGCGCTGTGTTCCAGGTCTTTTCTATTTGACCTGTTAGCAAAGATGGCAGAGCAGGGTCATGAAGAACTAGAACGGGTTTCATCTTCACGACAGCTTTGAATACGACGATTCTTGGCGGAAGTCTGTGGATAACAAGAAGCAGGAACAGCATACTTAACGCTTCATAGATCGCTTCTGGGGCTTCACCCCACCCAAGATCGTTTGTGCCGCCCAGAACAATCACCCAATTGTACGGCTTTGCTGCAGCTTTCGCACACTTTCCCTCCATTCTGCGAAGGAACCTGCCTGCTTTGACGCGGTCGCCAGAGAGCCCGGAATTATCTATAATTATCTTCGTCGAAGGGAAAAACTTTCGCAATGTTTTTTTTAAGAAGTCAGAGTATGAATAATGTTCTAAGCCGTAGCGAGTGTAGCCGGCTGTCAGAGAGTCGCCGAAGCAAAGGATCCGGAGTGTTTCTGGATGTCTGGTGTCCATCTTGAAGATGTAATCAGAAACCTTTGCAGAGCCAGAATGGAGAGACTATAAGAAGTAAATAAGCAGATCGAGGCTTTCAGGTTCTAAGAGTAGATGCAAGCACGAGCGACGTTAATTACAGCACTTAGTATTCGCAGAATTGAGCAGTCAAGGAGTCTGGGGCAGGTAAAGAAAGAAGACAGAAGCTGAAAACATTCTGTTTGTATCTACAAGCCTACCTTATCTGTTGTAGCCTTGCGGTGAATCACACATGCATGAAATCAAGCCAGGCGGGAAAGATTTACATATCACGGGGAGGGAGCTGGGCGTACTGCAAACTGCTAGGATGACAGTACAGTAAAGTCGCTAGGCTAATGTCGAGCCCTAAAGTAGGGCTGCCCCCCGTGCCGGCAGAAGCCGCCTTGCCTCGGGCCGACAACGGCAGAACGTTTTACCCCAACCCCAGACCTTCTTTGCATCACTTAATTCAAGCGCTACCTTGTGTCACAAACATTCAAGCCATCAAGTGAAGGAGACAGATAGTGGAGGGCTGGGCACAACACTTAATAAGAAAAAGACGGGTTCTGCTGCTTAACCACCTGGATAGAAATCTTTCCTACCGTAATCGCCAAAGCCGAGGAATCGGAGTCATAATGCCGATGTAGGCAAGAGCCTCCGTATACCTCATTAGAAAGATGCTAATGAGACTTCGACTCAAGGCTTAACGACCCATCGAGAAAGTACCGAGCCTTCAAACCGCTCCATCTGCCTGACAGACAATGGCCGAACAAAACCTTAGAAAAACCGCCGAGATGGCTAGCAACAGATCTTCGAGATGGAAATCAGTCCTTGATAGATCCCATGGTACGTCCAGAGCTGCCCTCGACCCTGGAGAACATATGTGTCCTGTGTTGGAGTAGAGCGAGGGAATTGTACTGAATTTGGGAACATGTAGGATTCGGACCAGAAATTCCGTTACTTCAAGATGCTAGTTGAACTGGGCTACAAAGAAATTGAGGTGTCATTTCCTTCAGCCTCGGATACCGACTTCGACTTCACAAGACGTTTGGTCGAGACCTCCGGTGTAGTACCCGACGATGTGTGGTTACAAGTTCTATCGCCTTGTCGAGAAGATTTAATACGGCGGTCGGTCGATTCGCTCAAAGGAGCTAAGAAGGGCATCTTGCACCTATACCTAGCCACGAGTGAATGTTTTCAGAGGATAGTCTTCGGGTTCACACCGGAAGAAAGCATAACTCTGGCAGTCAAATGCACTAAGCTCGCGCGGTCGATAACAAAAGATGACCCAGCACAAGTGGGAACCGAGTGGGCTTACGAGTTCTCGCCCGAAAATTTTTCGGACAGCGATCCTGAATTTGTAGTTCGCATATGTGAAGCCGTGAAAGCAGCTTGGGAGCCGTCAAAATCGAATCCCATCATTTTCAATCTTCCTGCCACCGTGGAAATGTCCACTCCTAATATATACGCTGATCAGATTGAATTTTTCTGCCGACACATTACAGAACGTGAGAAGATCAGCGTGTCATTACATCCACATAACGACCGTGGTTGTGCTATTGCAGCTGCAGAACTTGCCCAGATGGCCGGCGCCGATCGTGTGGAAGGGACTCTATTCGGAAACGGCGAGAGGACCGGGAATGTCGATCTTGTAACGCTAGCTTTGAACCTCTACACACAAGGCATACATCCGAATATTGATTTCTCGGACATCAACCCTGTTATACAAGTGGTGGAAGAGTGCAACAAAATACCTGTTCATCCTCGTGCTCCCTATGGAGGTCAGCTTGTCGTTTGTGCGTTTAGTGGATCTCATCAGGACGCCATCAAGAAAGGATTTCAAGTTCGAAAAGCAGAAGGCGCCTCGGATGAAGACTCATGGCGTATGCCTTACCTCCCTCTTGACCCGCAAGATATCGGTCGCACGTACGAAGCGATCATTCGAGTCAACTCGCAAAGCGGTAAAGGCGGCGCAGCCTGGATTATCCAAAGGTCCCTTGAACTCGATCTTCCACGTGGCTTACAAGTTGCATTTTCGAAAATCGTGCAAAAGGAGGCCGAGGCTGTTGGCCGCGAACTCCTTCCACGAGAAATTCAGGAGCTATTTGAAAACGCGTATCACCTCAAGACTAACCCTCGTTTCACCTTGATTGATTACAGTATCACGATCGATCGCTCGAACAGCCCCGCCCCTCCAGAGAACGGCCGTAGCCAGAACACCCAAAATCTGAAACGACGATTTGAAGGTGTGATAGCTATTGATGGCGTGGAAAATCCGATCAAGGGCTCCGGCAATGGCCCCATCTCATCTCTCGCTAACGCTCTGCATCCTATTGGAATTGACCTTGACGTTGCTGACTACAAAGAACACGCTATTGGGGAAGGGAAAAATACAAAGGCTGCAACATATATTGAGTGTACGGTTTCCGGCAAAAAGGAGAGAGTCTGGGGGGTAGGAATTCACGAAGATGCGGTTCAGGCGAGTCTGATCGCACTGCTGTCCGCAGCTTCATCCGTAAGCCTCAAACCCCTCCTCGTAGCATTAAATCGACGACATTAGAGGCTGACGGAAAATTACAGTTCTTATCAAATCGACCAAACACGCCCATGCCCTTCCGCCCTAAGAAATCCGACATTGACGATCATCCCGATTTGCTCAACGGTAACTCGAAGAATGGATCAAATATTGTAGATAATTTGGAAACAAAAGCGAATGGAATGTGAATATTTGTTGGATTATCATTACAATAAGCCTCAGCAATTGGTTTAAAAGGTTTTTGACAATAGTTGTCTTTATAAGCAAATACAGTGGTTTTTGTATACATTCTGTGAAAGCACTCGATGAAAAATATGACCAGTTGGTAGTTGTTGCAACATCAACAGTGACCTTCGACCTCGGACTTTGAAGGAGGAGATTTTTGAGCTTTTGGGATAAGATTCTCAACCTATGTTGGGAATACTATTTGACAGTGGAGCGAATATGGCCCGGGTGCTTCCCTCGACTCTACCTATTTGAACTTCAAGGTCAGGTAGCAACAAGCCGGTATGTCTGCAACCACACGAACTTGCGTACTCGTCAGTTCGAGAGATGAGGTGAGGATATTGGCAGGGCCAAACCTCATCGGAATGCATTCAATGATGCATATTAGAAATAGGGGTTTGCCGCCCCACAGGGCTGAAGCCCCGCTAATGGACTTCTCGTTTTTCCTTTTGGAAGCCCTTCTAGATCAACGAACATCCAATTGCTTCTGGTACATCTCATCTTCCAACACCGAGTCTGGGAATCTGCCGAATAGCTTTTCATCACGATGCACTGGTCGCTGCAGGTTTGTCGGATTAGAAATGAGCGCAGCAGACTCGAACGCTTAGTTGGCCTCAACGACTGCTCAGAACTATATCAAAAATCTTCTTTCTGATGGAAGGACGTTCGTACCTGCTCGCAGCTTGATCAGGAACCCACGCTGGGATCTAGAGGTGCCAGCCATTACCGCAGCCTGCACTGCAGATGAGTTAGAACCAATTGTTCCATCCCTAGAGGATCGCATGCGTATCCAGCTAAATGCCGTCGGCTCTACTTCGGAATATTTGCAGAGTAGTTACTGATGGATTGGGTGTCAACAAGCCCTCAGTCGAGTGTGATGTTGACTTCCAAAGGTTTTGCATCCCTAATCCTACAGGCCCTGCACTGACTGCCGAATGGTGGCATCCAATGCAAGCGTCTGCATCTCTCGGCAGTTTGGTCGACTGCTAGTAGGTGATTAGGAGAGTTCAGCTGGGGAAACGCGGGGAATATATAAGGCTACCCCACGCGAGTGCAGTAGCTGACATGCATAGTCTACGATGCACTCAAACGCTGCCTATCAACTACGAGGTCACTGCCTCTTTCATCAAGCGATGTGTTCTTCAACTGAGTAACGAACGGTCAAAGTAGGGTGACGAATGCAGCTTACGGAACTGAAGGCACCTGTCGATCATAAACATCTCATGTTGTTTCTTCGGACCGCAACACAGCAGTTAATAGACCAGCTATGGCTGCAGTCGAGATCATTCAGAAGATGAAACTGATCGAATACGATGTGCAAATGTCCCATTGAATGCTCATCTACAACGTTGCGTAACTCGAGCTGTTAAAAGTTCTACTTCAGCATGAATTGTAAGACCGAGAGCGTAAACATCAAATGGAAGGGAGAAAAATTACTCAATTTGGGCAGAGAAACCTTCCTCGAGCGCTATACACTAGACCTGTTTAGCTTGGAAAGAAATCTCAATCATGACCGTGTTGAGCGTTCTTCAACACGTCCCTGAAAAATTATTTGGAAATTTGCTAGCTAGTGAATCGCCAATCTTACCTTCAGCGACTAATCTAACCCAAAAATAACAACCTCCATGTTAATTAATGTTCGCCATGGCAAGTCAAATGACTCCTCCAAATTCTTACCAGCTTCAGGCTCTGCTCGATGGACCAGCAGGGAAACCGCCTGCAGGCGTAGTTACTGATTTCCAACACTCCGCGAATCTCAACACAGCAGTCATCTTGAGTGCGACTTTCTGCATTATGATCCCAGCTTTGGCGGTTTTGATGCGCATGTATACTAAAGTTTACCTCTTCAAATCCACAACATACGAAGACTGTAAGCGGAACTGTTATCCCTTCTTTTGCAACGTACTGACGCCTATCAGACGCACTTTTGATCGGATGGGTAATGTTGCATCCAGATGAAAATCAAGTCAACGCCGCTGATTGCCGTAGATGAGTCAAGTCGCTGAGATCGTTGTGGCGGGCTTTACCATCAGATATGGCAGCGGCGCCCACATGTGGAACATACGTCTTGGAGCCTTTTCAAAATTACTCTACGTATGCCATTTGACTCAGAACCAAAACATAGATAAAACAATCTGACGAGGTCTTCAGTGGGTGAACATCACCTCAATCGTATATGAAATAGGTGTGTTCTTCATCAAGCTGTCTATTCTTCTCCAGTATCTCAGAATATTCGTACCCTCCCGAACCGGCAACCTGGTCTTGTTTGTGGGTATTCATGTTTGCATCTGGAGTAACTTGGTGTACGACCTCGCCCATGTTATCTTCATGATAGCCTTATGCAGTCCACGGGAGAAGATTTGGAAACCGTGGCTACATACCGGCCACTGCCTGAACGCGAATGCCTTGTACCTGGCCAGCGGCTTTTTCAACATCATATCTGATTTCGCAATTCTGATCCTCCCGATGCCGTGTCTATGGAAGTTGCAGGTACCTTTGAAGAAGAAGATCTTTGTGACAACAATATTCGCGGCCGGGCTTCTGTGAGTGCTTCCGATCATTCCCGAACATTTACGGCTTGATGTTGCAAATATCTGTGCACAGTCAATTATTCTTTAAAACGAGTTTACCACTGACTCTACGTAATTTAGGGCCTGCGTGACGTCTATCGTACGTACGTACTACACCCTCAGGGTTGTACAACTGCCCGATATCAGCTACAACCTGGCAGTCATGGGTCTTTGGGCTTCGACCGAGCTTACCATTGGCACAATCATCAGCTGTCTTCCTGTCCTACCTAGATTCTTTCAACACTTCGGTCCAAAAGTCTGCAGTATATTCTCCTTCACGTCGAAATCCGAAAATAAGTCCACCCCCGAGCTAGCTTCCGCAGGTCGTTACAAGGCAACCAGAGTTTCGTTAGCACAAAAGCCGCCACTTAGCAAGCGCCGTACCGGAAGCAGTACGTCAGAGCTATGGAACGGACGATGCAATCCACATTCAGAGCTCAATAGTGCTTATACCCCCCCCAGCGAGTGTAGTCCAAGGCGACTAGAAAGCGGAGTATTCAATGGGTTAACTAAAACACCAAGCGTCCGATCGACTAGCTTGAGGCAAGATGATCTGGAAAGCGCGGAAACTGGAGACGCAATCGAAATGGTAAGATACACCTACTAAACGTCGCGATTGCTGCAAGAGGTATGACGGGCGTCAAGGAGGACTAGATGAAATATCATGGAATCCTACCATATCTTCAACCAGCCATGACTTTTCAATCCTAAGGGTTTATCTTATGACTCGTCGCTTGTTCAGTTAAATGCAGGTCTTATTAGGGCCTCATCTCTGAAACTGGCCCAAGGTTGTTACTAAGCCGGCTTTTGCTAAAGCTGCCCCTTTCGATGAACACCCTGCCCGACTTTCTTCTTTAGCATCATACATATCTTTGAAGATGCAAATCACGAAACCAGCGCCTGTATTCCAGAACTTGTTGGTTTGGTGGAGTTTTCCTGTTTGTTCACTAAATCTGAACATCGCCCAAAATACCCTCATCAACAACGAAAAAAAAAAAACTGGCATTCTTTAGCTTACTCCGCTATCCATGGCTTCCTGAAGGAGCAGACCGTTGCAATCCAAATGTAGCGTTTCATTGCCTTATTACCTTGGCCTGCCAACACTGGATGATGGCAGAATTTCATAGAAAGATAATGATGACACTTTCCATGTCATCAATCGGCCAGGCGTTCGCTACAGCTATCGATTTATTGGCCGTCGTCGATCAATCCAGCAGCTCCAAGTTAAACGCAAGCGCTCACATCTCCGTAGATATCTGCTTCTACCGGCGGAGGAGATCAAGGCCATCCATCTCTAACGCGTCTAATTTCCTTGTAGACTCATAACCCGCGAATCGCAATTCACGATTAGGTACTCGCTTATGGTTAAAGATCGCTTCCAAGATAACAGATTCCTAGCAGAGTACGCGTGTACGGCCATGTATCTAGGTTATTGTCCGGATCACTTAGCGTCGTAGTCGCCCTAAAATATTGCAATCTAGCATATTCAGCTAACATCGTACTGGACATATATGCTGCTTACAGTGCGTTACACCCCCTTTTCAGCTTTCTTTGGAAGCAATAACTTCTTCTATTCTTCCAATTCATCGAGTGTTCTCTTGTATCCTCTCAAGAAACCTTTCGCACACATACTCTCTCGCCGATTCGTTCTTCCATCTACAATCTACAGCACCGTGTAAATCCTGATGGTGCTAAGAAACTAATTTCCCTCCTCTGAGCCACTTCAACCCTTTTCCTCATCGACTGCAGCGGCGCCGATGCTGTGACCTTTTCAGCACTTCTACAATCCGAAACTTTTTCATCGACATGGCTCAGGATCGACCAGTTTCAGGTCTTGTCATATACTAACTACATACACCAAGATACACTGCATGCAATTCCCTCTCCAGAGTGGAGTGTCTTACTGGAGGCCCTGGTATATGCCTATTCCAACAGAACAAGATCCCTACTACTAACATCGCTGCGGGGATCATTGAATTGAAACCGGCGCTCCTGAACCTCTTTAAGTGCACGACTTACGGGAGTGTCCTCATCTCCGAGGAGGATATTTCGGAGAAGATGAAGGTGGCTGTACCCGATTTTGTTCGATACACTTCTTGCAAGGGTATCTGCGATGTCCCCGTGTCAGTGCCGAACATCACATCTAGCCTCGAAGTTTCTATGCTCGCCGAATTCCGTCAAGGATAATTTCACGAGTGAACTTTCCCACATGGATGACGAATTTGGATCGCTTCGCACATCCAAGCCCCTAGTATCCAAACCCCATCATTGAGATCAACTCAAGGAAAGCCGACTTGAAACAAATGGCTACATGTATTATTTGGAATATCCGAAGTCCAACCCCCAAGCACTCCACCAGACCAAATGAGAGAGTTCCAGCGGGACCATAAACGTCCCCTCTAGAGTCAGGCCAACAGGCAAACTGCCCCTGACTCACTCAAGAACGATCGATGATTTCTTCACGTCTCAATCACAAAGCTCGTGCGATAAGAAGAACCGGGTAAATGGAGCTATAGCTTTGTTGTCAGTATCTAAAATGCCAATGGGTCTGGTATGCTCTGGCTGTCGGTTGTTGGTGACTGACAATCTTAGCACCCCCTCACGATACGAGGATGACTGACCCTCAGAGCGTGCTCTGATACCACCCATCCCCAACTCCCTCTCTCCGACCATAGGAAAATCCCTCCCAAGCCCGATTCACAGCATTCACTCCTGCGGCCCCTCGATAACTCTCCTATTTAAATAAACTACGCCACACCAACCCTTCCCCTCCTTCATCCTGTAAACCACCCCCTCACCTCCAACCCCCAAAAATTCCACTCAGCAAGACATCACTCCACCACCTCCCTCTCCCTCTCCCTCACACCCACTAAATACAAAACACATCTCATCTTATACCTCCCCACTAATCACACACCTTCACAAATCCTCTCTAAACCCTTTACCCCACCCAATCCCGCAAAACCCTTATCGAATGAACTCACGCACTCATCGGCTTTGTTTAAGGGTTTTCTTAGTAAACTAGATAAAACTAAAGCAGAAACGAATGAACAACATATAATAACACCCTTCCCCCCGGCTGCTCAATTTCTGTTTGATTGCGCTTCTCCATACCCTTGATTACATCTTATCGTCAAATCGAAAATAATTTTCGAACACCACAGCCCCTACGTTGCAAGATATCGTGTGAAGAAAGCCCGCCGCCATGTCTCAGTAACCATGGAGACTTTCATGTAGCGGAAGCTACGAAGAAGTTTTTTCAAATAGTAACAAATGCGCGCTGCATAACTCCCTATAGCAGCCGAGAAATCGAATGTCCCACAAATCCAAGACTCCCCTGCGTTTCGCAGCGACCCCAAAAATACCCATCGAACAACCTCTTGACGATCCTCACCCAGCGTACCTAATCCAGCCGTTGAACACAATACCACCTGTTCTAAAAAACCCTCTCATCCCCACCCCCCTCAAACCCCCTCCGTCCACCTCCTCTTCACCGGCCCTTTAGTAATGATCTCCCACGCCTCAGGACTCCTCTCCAACAACTCCATCTCCACCTCCCCCATGCCATCCTCCAACATCGTCCTCTCAGCCCCCATCTTCCCACTCCCAAACTCCCACCTCAAATGATTCCGCTCGGGATCCGTCGCCTCGCCCACTAACCTCCACCCCTTCAGCGCCGGCGGGCGATAAACGCCCTGATCCTCTGTGCCGCGGTTATGCACGCCCATCCTCACCCGCACGCTCGCGTGCACGTACTCTTGGGTATCCACGAGCTCTCTGGTTGTCGCCTTTCCAGTTTTGGGGTCCGAGGTGGAGTAGTGCGCGGGTGTGCGGGTTTTGCTGCCGGCGATGGCGCTGATGCCTTTCATCGAGTTGTAGATTTTGCCAAGGCCCCAAGGGCGAGCCGGGATATGGCGGTGGTTGTAGAATTCGATGTTGAGGTCGTGTTGCCAGGGGATGTAGGATGGTGAAAAGGTAAGGAAGGGAGAAAGTTGGGAGATCATCCAGGCGAGAGTGATGTCGGCCATGTTTGTGTCGTCGTAGGAACCACCAATCTGCGAGTTGTTATTATGGAGATTCTGTCTACGCGGAGGCATGAGGAGATTGTACGTTGCCGTGAACGCCAGGAAACCAGCATTGTTTCAATTTCCTGGGATTAACCTGTCCGGCAGGCTTCTCCCAAATAGTGGGTGAAAATGGTCTGCGATGTTCGTCGAGGGCGAGTGCTTGAAAGGCGTTCTCGACGTTCGGCGAGACTGCTGTGTTTACGAAGGAGTATTCTTTAGGAAAATGCTGCCAGAGACCGATATCTGGAATGCCCAAGGATCCTAAGAAGATTGTCAGAGAAGTACTATGTTTTTCGAGATCTGTGTGCCATACCAACTGTATCCCACACAGCTATGGCTTTGATAGGGATGTTTCGGCGCGTTAAGCCAAGCTAAACGTGTCAGTGAGTGTTCTGGTAATTTGGAGGTTAGCCTCATACCTTCTCTAGCTCATGGGCGTAAGCAGATGTGGCAATATGCATTCTGTTGGGCAAGCTTGCTGGCCGATGATGCCATCTAGAACGGTAACGACGATTATCCTGGTTTTCCCATTCCTTGAAGATATGATAGAAGTGCGACATGCCCTCATTCGTCAGCAAACCGATACAGTTGATCATGGCACCAATGCTTCGAGCAGTGAAAGCGCCTCGTGAGAAGCCAATGAGAAAGATCTCATCATTGGGTTTATAGTTGTTCACGATGAATGCGTAAGCCTCCCGAATATTTTCCGACAGCCCGGCTCCTGTGCCGCCACCATAGACATGATCCAGTAGGCCGGCCTCAGTACCGATGCCTGCTTGGTAGTATATGATCTGCGTAATGCCATTGTCGCTCTCGGACTGTAGAGCTCGACATATGCGCGTCACGTTCGAGGGATTTTGCAGGTGCCCGTTCGTATCCCATGGGAGGTAGCTGCTTCTTTCGAAACCGTTGTCACTGTTCTGATTGAAGGGATGATTAGTGGTCTTCTCCAGCCAGTGTGCTACCGAATAATCCAATAGGGAGTTGCGGGCGTACCATCCATGTACCTGATGAATTGTTATTACGATTGAAGAGACTAAAATATATTTGAAAAGGAGAGTCGTTCTTACCATCACAAGCTACGACCAAACGCTTCCCGGGCCGAACATCTTCAGAGCGGCTCAACTTTGATGTTGTCTCCATCTCTAAATATCCAACAAGAATAGTAGAGAGCTAGAAGTCTTTTAGATAAGTAGGTATAGCGAAAGCAATAATAAAACTAGCAGTGTACGGAATACGGATAACGAAAGAGAGAGAAATAGAGGTTCTATGACAGTACGAAAATGGAGATACGGGGGCTTGGTTTTTATGCTCCTTCTTTATATGACTAGGCAACTCAAGTATCCATTTTCTAGGATGGTCATTCGACATTCAGAGCTTACGAAACCCCTGTGGAACCACAACACAGCCCCATCCCAAAAATATTTATATATGAAGCCATCAGCACGGCGGCAGAATGCAGAATTCACAGCAGAGGGGCTTCAATTATCGCCGGAATCGGATAAATGTGACTCGAGATGTTTCATATTCCAGCCAACCTATACATATTTCGGATGAGTCATGCTATTTTCGGGGCGCCGAAAGCACTGCGCCTAGTTATATTCTCAGACGATGTACGTGTGGGAGGAGCGAAAGGGTGGCCAGCGCTCAATTTGGTTGGTTGATACACGCAAGGATACCATTCCTTCGCCCTGTCGGAACGAGACTAATGATGGGGGCGGCTACTCGCACGAAGGCAAGCTCAGCCTTACTTGAAGGAACCAGGCAGTAACGATCGAGGCATTGGAGGATTCCAAAATGGGCATCAGCTGCCGAGTGCGGGTTTTCAGTGATCCGTCTGGTCTCCGGATTGCCTTCAACCTAATGTGAAGTATCACACGGTCTCGCAAAGGATAGGTAAGTAGAAGTCAACACCCTGTCACGCTAGTGTAACCGCCGTGTCTTGCCGCGCGTTCAGCCGCGCTAGCAAACCATGCAAGGCTCGCTTTTCTCAGCTGTTCTAATTGTTGCTCTTAGAATTTGCGTGCAGCATGCCCTGGATGAAATGCTACACAGCATGCAGCAATTCTAACAATCCTTTCGATTCATCGATCTGTGCTTAAATGTAAAGTCTTTTGAAAGCTGTGATTCCTGTACGCTTTGTATTTCCGCTGGTTCATATGTTTCTACTTCCTATCTCCAATATGATGGTCTCGTTCAATATCTCGTGAACAACGGAAGATCGTGTTGTTTAGTTTCGGTCAATTTACCACCTGATATAATATTCTCCCCGTTACTTGAGAAAATTGGACCTCGTGGAATTTCATAAGTGAGTGCTCGTCATCTAGCCAGGTAAACATTTCATTGCTTCCACTGCAATTATAGCCCGGCCAATCTCCAGAATAAGAATATCTTAAAGGAAGAAATCGAATCCAATAACAAAGACTCTGGTAAATAGCTACGGTTATGCATTGGTATAATTTTGAAGGACTAGTGACGTCCGGCGCCAGTGGAAACTTCAATTCCTGAAGCCCGTAACCTTCAAGATTTTTCGGTCTTACAATCGAAAGTGTGATTGGACGGTATCATAGATCTTGGAGTGCGTGGACCTAATGAAGGGGATGCCAGCTCACTGGCTCAGCCCACTACTGTAAGCAAGCGGGTCGTCTTATCTACTAGAGTGCTGGAAAATGAAAATTCTTTGCAGCATAACTGAATAAAACTGGGTGTGGATGACTCGTTATGCTGCAATGAATCTTCGCACACCATAGTGATCCGGCACTGCATACGAGTGTTCTCGATGCGTTTGAAAAAATAACTGCTGAAGCCCGTAGGCTTCAAAAACCGAATCAATTGATTTATGTACATGGCTAAGCTGAAGGACCGCTACAAAGCAGCCTGCCACACCCCACCCGGCCTTAGGTTCTAAGAATTTCGACCTATATGTAAATAGCTGTTAGTAAAAAGCCAACCCTTGTTTGGATCTCTGCAAAGGGCCTTCTGAACATATGGCACATGTCCTGCGTCCTCCCTACAATGGCCAGTTCTTTCCTTGCACCGAGCAAATGGCATCAGTTGGGGGTGTTAGTATGCTAGCTGCGAAGTCCTTCATAGCTTCGATTTAGATGTCTTCCACACTCTGTCAACATTCCTCCCTCTCTTCCTTAAGGATGGACTTCAATGTTAGCTAGAACTGTATTGGTAAGGCTAGTACTTTGAATGTCGGACTTGGACTCGATGCTTACTGACCGTTACTCCCATGGTCCAACCTATCGTACGGTATTAAGTTTTAATACATCAACACGATCCATTTGGTTCCACATCTGATCGCTGTCGTTTTACACCGTTACGCAACGTAGTGTTCTCCTAGAGAATGTCAGGATATATTGTTCAGCACTACCTTGAATCCATGGGCGCGCTATCAAATTCGGAGTTGTCTTGTAATTTTCATGGCGATTCTGTCATCTCCGTCTTAGGCGCACAAGATAACATACCTCAACTCCGCTAGTATCGAGGCTTCTTTTTTTTACTAATGATTCTATCTTCTTGGTCGTTGTCTTCTTCTTCGGCCTGCTGGGTTTTGTCTCTCCTGGATCAAAGACGTCTTCCGGAAGGTCGTAGCTGCGACAGGTTTGATCAACAAGATGCCAAAAATCTGCAAGGCGAGATGGGATTCAGGTGTGCAGGCGTACTTACTTTCGAGTATGTATGATGCTGAGAGAATTCTGTTCCGGATTATAGCTCTGCCAACTAAGACAGATCTCCTTGAATTCTTTCGTCTGGTACGATATGTCGAGTCTTTTGGTTGCGTCTACACACCGTTAGTCGGCCCATTCACTACATCGACTTAGACTGACCTTGAGCAAGTTCAATGCCAACGTAATAGGTTGTAGTGAAAAAGGTGTGCCCCCCTTCACCGTTGGTAGAGGTTTCGCCGTTACCGTTTGGCATTGCCATACCATCAGCGCCGCCTTCAGCAGCTGCAATATGCTTAGGATCTTTGACAGCATCGGTGGTCTCAACTTTGACGTTTGCAGCTTGGTAGTCGAGATCTCCGCCTATCACAGCATCTACTTCGTCCTCGTCCCTGCAAATGTGTGTGCGATCAAAGCCTTTGTTAAATGGACGTGCAACTTGGATCGAACCTTGCGTTTCTAGGTTAGAGACCAGCAAACGCACCTTAGACTCTACAAGACCTGACCAAACGTGCTGCGCATCTTTACTTCTACTTCCTGCAATGATACTCAAGTAGTACTTGTAGCCGTTTGTGAAGAAGTCATGCTTAGTAAATAGATCTCTCCACTGCAATTGACCAGTAAATATTTTGTCGGCGATATCTCCTCCTCGCTCTAACTCCCGGGTAATAATAGTCTTGGTTGACATGGTTATGTTGTGTGTGGCGCACATTGAAGGGTATGCGGGAGTGATAATTGGCATAAGATGGAAACGATCACCGTTGTAAACCTAAACAAGGTAAGATATATTAAATCATACTCCACAAGGGACGCGTACCTTAGGATTCCACACTCGCACTTGTAGCGGACCGTCTTCGATGGCTTTGAGCAAAACTGGTTGCGGCCAGCCCCATTTGCCAATAATGCGGAAGAACTTCCCTATAATTACCGAACCAGTAGCCTGAGGATATAACTGGCAGACTCTAGCAACTAGCATGGCCCATGCTACACCGCCAGGGAAGCCCATAACATTAGCGTAGATTGCCCGACCTGGACATCGTTGGTGTCAGTAGACTCCCAGGTATTACACAGCAATTACTCACGTTGCGCCCAGAGTTTGATGGCCCGCAACGCTGTCCGAAAGGTCTTTTGCTGCGGTACCAGGTCTAGTATCTCATCCGTCACTCTTGTTCCGTTCAGTGATCGGAGATCTCTCTCTTCAAGACCTCGGAGCAAGCTCGTGTCTTTGAGATTCAGTCCAAGTGGTACAGAGGGGATAGCGAGACGAGCAAATATGAGATCAATGCTGATGCCGGAGAATTCGAGTTTGATAATAGGTACAAAAGCATCAGGTACCGGAGTCACTTCTTCGATGGCGCCGGCAGGAGCCATTCTTTCTAAAATTGAAGGAAGGTCTTCGAAGAAGTCATCGCGGGAAACGTGCTTGGGTACGACCACAAGAGTATCAATGTCCGAGCCTACCTAGAATTAGGAATCGACCATGATGGGCTAAACAGTGAGCCCATCGAACGTACCTGGCCCATATACACCAAGTCGATAGCTCCCAAAGGTAAAGATCTTACCGCCAGCGGTATCGATGGCCGATTGTGGGAGGTTTCTCTTCCTGCTGACATGTTTTACAAATTCTCCAGTCACCTTTTGTATCAACTGAAGGGTAGCTTTTCTATAAGCACAGGGTTAGTGAAACGCTTTAGGGTCTTTGGTGCAAGCTGAATACCTTTTCTCCGTCTCCTCGGTGCCCTCGAAATTGTTTTGCCTCTTCAGCTCTGCAATGAGTGCATCATTTGCCGCAAGCTCAGCTTCAGTTGGTAGGCTCAGAGAGATTGGGGGCGTAACTCCCCACTGACGAGTCTGAGGTGCCGCCATCTAGATACTTATTGAGAATCGAGGTGCTTTGCCCGCTAGATGGTCGTTTTGCTTGGGAGTAGCCAATCAAGCATGTGAACTGAAGGCAGGCCAAACGTCCCGCGGTCGCTAGATATGCTAACAACACATTTACGTAGAGGCAACCGAGCACAGTTTGTCCATGAAAGTGACGGGTTCTGGCAGTTGGAGTGATTGTATTTGCAGACCTGACGTTGAGCGAAACATGAGGTGTTGCTGGACGCGATTTCGGTGATCAGCCGCTAACGACAGCGGGACTAGAGCGCCCTAGTGCCCGAACGTGCCATACTGAGACAATTACGCTTTCAACACACAAAATCAGCACTGTAGAAGTGCCTATCAACGTCCGAAACCCCTATCTATAATGCAGATGGCTATATATATGCCTTTGACCAAATCTTGTTCATGAGCAATAAAAAAAAGCGCTATCTCATGCATCTTGCTGACAGAGGCGCTGACACCATTTCAACCTGATTGAAGTGACTAATCCTCAACATCAATTGAGTGATGGAAGTGCTTATAATGCATGATATGTCGTCTAATTCAGTATTTGGGAACATATCTTCGAGGTGAAAGACTTTATATACTCAAAGGAAGGTAATATGAGTGATCTGACTAAGTCCGTTGTCTACTATAATAAATCTTTTCGAATCTACAAATCCTAAGGCTACACCTTTCTAAAATTCTTCTGCTTAGCCAATGACCCAATTCAGACATGCGACAACCGGCGCAGAAGTTGTTGAAGCTTTCAATGACAGAGTAAAAGGCAACATCAGTGCGTCGATGGTCTCTATCTGAAGGCACTTCCAACTGACAATCCAGTCTTGATCACTGGTCCGAGTGAAGGCGGTATCGGTGCAGAGACAGCTCTCACACTCGCTGTTGGATCTCCTAAACTGATCATTCTTGCGGGTCGATCCCTTTCAAAGATCAAGCCTGTAATCGACAATATAAATTCTGCTCACCCCAACGTAGCAACCACTTATATTCCTCTTGATCTCGGCAGCCAGGCCTCGGTAAGACAGGCTGCTACAGCCATCAGTGCAAGCGTGGAGAAAATCGACATCGTAATTAACAATGCAGCCGTCATGGCCTGTCCCTTTTCTAAGACCGAAGATGGAATTGAGAGCCAATTCGGAACGAACTACATTGGACACTTTCTGCTTACGAACCTACTCATGGAAAAGATCCTCGCTGCCGGGCACGGTTCGAGGATTGTCAATGTCTCTAGCTCAGCGCATAGAATGGCAGATGTACGAATAGATGACTGGAACTTTGAGGTAAATCAGATCTACCATACCATTAAGTCAGAGAAACGAATCCAATAATTAGCTATCCCGATCTAGGATGGCAGACTCTACCATCCGTGGAAGGCGTATGGACAGGCGAAGTCCGCCAGCATATTGTTCACTGTGGCCTTAGCATCCAAGCTCAAGACCAAACACGTCTACGCTTTTTCACTGCACCCTGGCTGTAAGTACACCTTTGATCATGAGACATTCACGCAGGCTTTGTATTTTGCTGCTACGGTCATCAGAGCCTTCAATGACCCCAAAGCAGCCATCAGTACCGGACTCCAGAAATTCATGACTGCAGAAATGGGAAATGAAGGCATTAAATTGATCGAATCAAACACCAATCGTGAGTCTACTCGCCCGCTTCACTCAAATTGCTAGACCAAGGAATAACCTTATGGCCAGGCCCCTTTACGCCGGGCGAAGGCAAAACCCTCCAGCAAGGCTGCTCAACCACCTTGATTGCTGCTTTGGACCCTTCGATTGAGGACCAGTCTGGCGCTTACTTGGAAGATGGGGATATTGCGAAACCCGAAGACTACGCTGTTGACCGAGAGAAGGCAGAAAAGCTGTGGCATTTGAGTGAGAGGCTGGTTGGGCAGAAATTCGCGTACTAATACAATGCTAATCTGGATTGTTCTTCCAGCGCCAGAGGTAGCCATGAATACTGCTCATCAACTGAAGCACTGATTTGTGCCTTGACATCGTTAAGCAGACTGGCTACTTCATCGGTTTACCGATAGCAACGCAAAAAGCGGTCAATTACCCATCAACGCCTAGATAGTGGAGTAGCTTTTCAGGCGTCGAAATTATATTGTCCCATCCCAGAAGTTGTCCCAAAAAGCTAATTCTAGAACCTCACAACAAGGCACATAACCCCCTTCATAAATTCCATTCTTCCAGCTTAACATCTTCCATCCAGATAATAATCTCCATTGCATTCACGAAATTTGCAACCACGCCTTTCCATCACAGACATCCTTCACCGAAGAACCCCATCGGATCATTATCAGCTACGTATGCCCGTACCGCAAAGGTCGAGCGAGCACAGCCATGCCAATCTTTCACATTCTTATGAGATGGACCCAAACTTCCACGGTGTACTGCATCGAGAGTACAGTCGACTCCCAGGGCCATAGGGGACTTGCCAAATGCACTCTTTACCACAAAGGTCCGCCAAATTAGGAGCAAAAAAACCGCAGTGATGGATATTGATGTGTTCCTGAAGGGGTGGGGTGGTACAGTTGTCGCCGCAGACAAAGAGTAATCGCAGCTTCTGCGTTTTTTCGTTAATGTTATTTTTTTTTTCGGGGTCAGAAAGACTGGCAAAGATTCTGTCTGCTACGGGGAACCCGCTGTTTGAAGCTACGGCGGGTTTGGTTGCCTTGTCGTTCATACTGCATTCTTGCGTCCGGGGCATTGGATGACGTGTATTTCTCCTCTTTGGAGATTTCGCAAGATATAGATGGACCTTGCCCGCATATCCTACAAAACATATTTACATCAGGCTAGAGCAACCATGCTTACAATCTCGTTTTTTCCAAATCCCACAGTAAACATTTACTTCTCTGCGAAGAAGGCCTTCAATTTCTCATCGAGCCATTTCAAATCTTCCTTACTATCGCCCGGTCCTCCAGCCCAGTGCCCCCAGATCGAAGGGAAGACATCCATCAGTCCGACACCGGGTTTCATATTCGCGACTTCGATTTCCGAGTCCTCTGGTCTGAAATTGTGACTGTTAGCGAGAACCCTCACATGAACAAGTTACTTGGTTTTTATATATTCGGTCGTGGTTGCACTTACGGAAAATACAAATCCGTCTTCCCCGGAAGAACCAGCGTTTTTGCTTTGATGCCCTGCATGGCTTTTTCAAAGCTGCCATTGTACGGCTCTTGAAGGGAACAGTCGCCGCTTTGCCAGGTTTGCAGCATTGTGAGCATGTTCTCTGGGTCTGGAGAAGATATCAGCTTGCTCCACGAGACCAAGAAACTTGGAAGTATTCGGTAAAAATTCCCTATCGAACCTTTGGAGCACGCCCACGCCTCCCAGAAGCCGACTAGGAAGGCCTCGAGACCCGGAAACCCAAAGTGCTTCTCGTGGAGCTTCTCGCGGTAGAAGCTTTGGCTGAAGCCCCTGTTTCTCACAACTTAAGCTTCGAATTCGACACTTCGTACCAAGAATAAGGGCCATCACGATCAGAAAAGCTTACCACCCCGCATAGCCTCTACCAAACGCCTTCATCCCCACAGACTTCTCTTCCTCAGTCCAAGTCCTAGATTTTTCTCCCTCCGCCATAACAGCCCCTTCGCTTGGACCAGCGGACCGGATCCCCTTGGCCGCTAACATCGCGCTCTTTACACCTTCGAGAAAGACTTGGTTGTGCAGAGATGTCTTGGCAGATCCGCAGAAGGGAACTGCTAGATCCATGAAGTCGGGGAATTGCGTTATCCATTGATATGTCTGGCCGGCGCCCCTACAATTATCGACTTTAGCATTGCTGGTTTTGGACAGATTCATGAACTGCGAGACATGTCTCAGAAGTATAGATTCGCATTGGGAAGGATCGATTTTGAAAGTATGCTTACATGGACCATCCAAGCACGGCGCGCAGGTGTTGGATACCAAGGTGCTTCATCACGAGCTCGTGCTGAGCTCGGACATTGTCGTAAAAGGAGACTTTGGGAAAGTTCTTCAGCGTTGGGTGGTTGGATGGTGAGGACGATTCGCCATTGCCGAAGAGAGCGGGGATGATGATGAAGTACTTGTTTATTATGAGAACACAAAAGAGCATATCAAGGACTAGACTTGAAAGAAAAATGAGAAATGGTACCTTCTTCGGGTTCAGCGTTTTGTCCTCGCCAATCAACCAGACGTTGTCGTATATTGCTGCGAAAATGTTAACCAAAGGGGGGTTTTTTTATGGAACGAGCAAAATATAATTCCTCCTTACATCCTGAATACCACGTCGGATACACAATTGCCGGCGATTTCGGATCGCCAAAGGTTTTATACGCAATGTACGCGTCTGGTATGGAAGCGCCGCATTGGAGATGCCAGTCTCCGAGCTTGTATGTGTCGAATTTAGGGGATGACATGGTGAGAGTCTCGAGTTGGCTTTTGAGGGTGCTTTGATCTGCCATTGCTATGATGTGGTTTTTGCGAGCTCAATTTCTCAAGGACAGAATGGCCCCTCCTTTCATACTTATTCATTTACACCCACCCTTCCATGTTTGTTCGTTATAGGTATTGCCCCGCTCTCACTATCGATAAGCCCCGCAATCCGATGATAGTAGCGATTAGGGCTTGGGGAAGGAATACAGTACTGTAGTACATGCAAGCTTCTTGTTATGGACTGCTACGGGGCTGTAAGGTTCATGTTCACTGACAATATATCCTACTCAATCATTTGCTTCTTCCAAAATGCCCGAACTCATCCGCAATGGCACTCGGTTGTACACAGACATATTATGACGTAGTGACCGCTCACGAACGGACGGATGGATTCGGCCATCCACCGTTTACGGAGATAAAACTCTCATTCTCATTCTCATGATATTCTCAAAGCCATACAAGCATTTACACAGAGCAAGCACCCTCCCCGCCAACCCCATCCCCTCCGCAACCTCCACCCCACCATGCCCGCCAACTTCAGCGACGCCGAACAACGCACCCACGACCCCAAACCGCACGAACAACGCCTCGACTCGGAATCCCACGTCAACCGCAACCCGCACCCCGACTTCTCCGCCGTGCAAGCCTCGCGCCCGGACTGGGACGAAGCCGCGCAGTTCCACTACACCAAGACGCGGAACCCGGACTGGAAGCTCGGGGACGGCGCAAACGACGGCGGGGAGAGCTTGAAGAAGAAGCATGTGGAGATTGACCCGTATGAGGATGGGCGGCCGGCGGTGTTGAACTACAAGCTGTTGATTTCGGGGATTGTGCCGCGGCCGGTGGGGTTTATCGGGACGAGGTCGGAGGATGGTATTTCGCTTCCCCCCTTCATTATCCGCCCTGCAACCCACCCCCCCCCCCTCTCTCCCCCCCCCTCACCCATCTCCACCACACCCAACTAACCCCCCTCCCCCCTCCCCCAACCCACAGGCAAGACAACCAACCTCTCCCCCTTCTCCTACACGCAAGTAATAAACCACGACCCCCCCCTCTTCACCATCGGCTTCGCCGGCGGCTTCTCCAACGCCAAAGACACCCTCCGCAACCTGACCGCCACGCGCGAATGCAGCATCAACATCCTCTCGGAGCACATGCTCGAAGCCGCCAACGCAACCTCCATCAACGCGCCCTACGGCGTCTCCGAATGGTCGCTCTCGGGCCTGCACGCGGCGCCCTGCGGCGCGGTCGCGTGCTCGCGCGTCCAAGAGGCCGTCTTCAGCGTCGAGGGCCGGCTGCTCAGCACGCAGGAGTTTGAGAGCCGCGCCACGCCGGGGAAGAAGACGGGGGTGCTGGCCGTGGTCGAGGGGGTGCGGTTCTGGGTCCGCGAGGACGCCGTCAATCCCGAGCGGAGCATTGTGGATCCGGCGGTGTTGAGGCCGATGAGTCGGTTGGGCGGGATTGCGTATGGGCGGACGACGGAGGCGGTGGAGATCCCGAGGCCGGAGTGGGGGGTGGAGGTGGAGGGGAAGGGGAAGGGGGGGAGGGAGGGGTTGGTTCGGGTGAAGGTAGAGGGGCAGTGAGGGGGGGAGGAGTGAGTGGGTGGAGAAGTGACTTGGTTGAGGAATTGGAATCACATCTTCATTCTTCTGCATCCATCGAGGTGGAACAACTCCATTAGAGTAACGTATAGGTCAAAACACGTCTCAAAGATTAGAAGAGACCAAACAAAGCTCCTGCATTATATATATCTTCCCATGTCTATTTCTCTCCCATTGCCAGAAAAATGCCAGAACAATCCCTCACCATCCAACATCAAAATAATTACAGCCAGGAGAACCAACCCCACATGACCCTTGAAACCCTCACAATCATCGTACACCGACCCCCCATTTCAATACCTCAACTTCCCTACAATAGAAAACGTATACGCCGTCTCCGCTTCGCTTTTCATCTGCAGTTTATCACAGTCAGCCACCGTCCCCTTCTCGCTATAGAAACCAAAACATGGAAACCGAAAACGTACCTGCACCATATAAACCACCGCCCTCCCCCCTCCCACCCCTCCAATCGCATTTACAACCCCGACTTCCCCGTTCGGCCCCTTGACATCCTCCCACACGCTAATCGCAATCCCCGTCCTCGCCACGCGCTCGAAACAACTCTCCCCGAGCGTCGCGTCAAGCAAGACCTCCCCTTTCGTCTTCCCATTCACCACGATCCTCTTCTCGTTTCTCGCCTGCGGCCTAGGTGGTTGCAGCCCGTCAGCCGAGGTTGGGCGCATAATGGTCAATCGGGCGGATCCCATGTCCCGCCAGCGTGATGCCGTTTCTCGGATATAGAGTCTGATCTTTGCGTTGCTGATGCCGATGGGAGCGGCCTTGCCTCCGTTAGTGTCGGCGATGCTTCCCGGCGGCATAGGGGAGCTCGCGCCGCTGCCGCTTGAGTTCTCCGAACTGGTGTAGATGCTGTTTTCCCTACTCCCTTCACGACTGCTGATGGTGCTACGACCAATGTTGAACATGCCGCCCCCGCTTCCCAAGCCAAAACGCCGTAGCGCGGAAAACGCGCTGGACATGCTGCCAATGCTGCTTTCGCTAGGGGCAATGCTTGGAGTCGGGGTGCTGCTGGCGCGGTAACTGGATGAGCGGCCAAGGCTTGGGAACCAAGAGCTGCTTCGTGAGGCGGGCCGGATACTCGAGCGACGGTCCAAAGACGAGGGAAACGAGTTGCCAGAGGCACGCGCATTCTGAAGCGCAACGTATGTGGGATTATTGATGCGGGAATGGTTGATCAGCGCGTAAAGGGCTTCGCATTCTTCAGGGTTGCGGGAGCGAAACATGATGTTACTGCCGGATGTGATCTGAGAATTTGCAGTTAGAGGAGACCGGATTGAAATGTCGATGGCGGTACCGCGGCGTAGCGGAACCAAAGGAGTAAGCTCAAGAGCGGCAAGGGGACGATCATATGGTTGGTCTCCGTTCTCTGGCGTCACATTAGATGCCAGATCTGAGAACGCGTCTGCGTCGACAACTGGGGTAGATGAGCTGAGAGGCATGTTTTTCGAATGAGCGGCAGACATCTCATAGGCTTCGATGAGTCCGGGGGTGATCACTATGCTACACTCGTCTGGATGCAGAGCCTCCCACGAGCCTTTGTCAGACCATGAGAATATCGAAGCAATGGTCTTGGTGGCTTTCGTAGGCTGAGGCGGGACCGTCTTATAAGGGCTTTGGGAGGCGGATTGAGAAGGTGCGAGTGTACCGTTTGGTATTGAGTATATTGACCCAGGCGGAGTGACTTTCTTGAAATTCGGAATAGCACCTAGAGGCAGCAATGGCGTTGGAGCATTCCCATCCTCCAGGTCTTCGTCTTCCGAAGAGTCGGTTATCGAGGCGGTCTCATTGTGTTCAACAGTAGATGTCTCGGAATCTGAAGAGGAATCTGACGCAGTCGAAGGCTCATACTCATGCTTTAATGGTGACGAAGACCTCCTGGGTGTGACGCTCTTGCCGGCTCCCAGGACAGGTGTCTTCGATCCCTTCAGCTGTACGGGGCTTGGAGACCTGTGAGCTGGGGTGGATGGGGGCGTAGTCTCTTCTGCCTTGGCATCGCATGATACAGGACGCTTCTTTCTCAGCTTAGAAGATGACCGCGATTTGTCCGTTTCCTTTGTTGTGCCCCAGTCCGGCTCTTTGGCAGGCTCATAGGTAGGCGTAGTCGGGGGGCTGTTCTTCCGTGATTTGGGAATGAAAGGCAGCTCTAACGAAGGAACAGACGAGCGTGATCGGTTGTGAGCAGGCCGGGCCGCTCCTTTCTTTGCATCTGGGACCGGTTTCCGACTGCTTGGGCTCGAACTCAAGACAGGCTCTGGGGAAAGCGATTGGTGGTCATTTTGGCTAGTGGATGCCGGGTCATCGACTCTATCAGTCTCTGATGCTGCCGCTTCACCGTCACGTTCCTTTGATTTCGGAGAATTTGGGCTGAGTGGCGATTGATCCGCATATCTTGAACGCCTCTTTGCTTTCGACCGCTGGAGACCCAGGGTGGCTGAGCTTGTCCCCGCCAAACCAAGTGCTTCCTTGAAACTTCGTGGTCTCTGCAGCATTTCAGAGGGTCCTGTCTGCCTGCTAGAGCTTTGACTTGGCAGTGAACGAAGATCACTGACATCGTCAACGTAGTTTGATGACGACTTCGACGGTGTACTCGGCAGTGGCTGTTGCTGTTTCTTTTGTAGTCTTGCCCTATCTTTCAATTGTGTAACCGTAGGAGATGAATAGGGTTCATCGGAGCAAGAAAGCTCAGTCCAGGCCGTAGAAACGTCATGTGGTACTTCTCCTATTGGGATCTCAACCTCTCTGGGGCTTGGCGTTCGGCTTTTGCCCGGTGTTCTCGGAGCAATTGGAGCCTCAAGGGTTGACGGGGCATGGTCAGACAATGACTTGGCCTTCCTATGCCGACTGACGAAGCTTTGAGATCTCAAAATCTTGGGAGGTACAGGTATCAAGCCAAGCATCTGCACCCACTCAAAGCCCGTCTCCTCGTCTTCGCTCCGTAAAGAGAGCAATTCATGCCATTCCAAACCATTGCTCCCGAACCCTCTGACCATAACAACGATCTCGCCTTTGGAATCGCCATTACGAGCGGAAACACGAGCGTACTGCACTGGTGGAAACAGCAACCATCTTCCTGTGCCGTCTACTTCGCAGATGAGGAGGTCACCGCCAGACTCAGTCTTGGCGGTCTCGTCACGAAGAAGCAGCTCGACTCGACAGTCTATACGCTGTCCACTGGAATGCTGAAGCGCAAGGTTGAAATGATCTCGAGCTCGTACACGACGTGTCCTGTCGATGCTGACACCAGCCAAAGGAGCAAGAGTCCGCGGATCCCGAACGCGAGTAGGGTCAATGTTCGAGGCAGCCTCGTCCTCGAGCCTCGCGCGTTCCTCATTGGAGCGATTTCGAGCATCAGTAACAAGGTTTTGATACTTTGTAGCCAGGCTCTCAGCTTCCGCCGAAGGTGTGATAAAATTGATTCCTTTCAACGTCTTTGCCAAGTACTTGAGTCTGACTAACGGTCTCTTCAATAGAAATGCAACGTCTACTCTCTCTCCATCACCGTTGACCACATCACCGTCTTTATTCCTCGGAAGTCCTTTGTCAAGATCTGTCGCTGCTCCTGGAGAACCAGTCCCTGCCTTGCTCTCCTCAGAGGGAGCAAGGTTGACCACTACATCCCGGAAGCCCATGCGCCATGCCCTCAGATACTCTGCATATACTCTCTGTGCTCCATGGGCCCAGGTTAGCAAAGCTCTTGCGTCTTGTTGCGGGATACGCTTGTGCAACGTCTTCAGCCTCTCCAATGCAATTCCCATATCTACAATTGGCTTAGTGAAGTTTGGATCGTGATTATCACTTGCTGACGGATGGAAAAGGCCTGCAGCTATAGAAGAGTCGGACTTTGATAAGACGCAGGTCAACAGGACCGGAATGACACCATCAACCAATGTGCGCAGCTCACGCATATACTTGCTCTCATCTGTAGCCAGCTCGTTCATCAGATCCCCAATTGTAGCAGTAGCGAGGCGGCTCCGGTTAGTGCGTATACTACGGGCAGATACTATACTCTTGTTTCCAGCCTTTGGCAGGGAGAGGACGGATATCAGATCTGCATGCTTGGTGAGACGGCTTTTACTTCGCTGCAACGAGTTAGGGTCGAAATGATCTCGCGCCTCTGCCTCGTCGTCGTGTTCAGGCACCTGATCAGGCTGCACAGTCGATTCTGACATCTCGGATATCGAGGGTGGTGCATTGCCATTCTTTGTATTGAAGGTTTCTACAGACGCAATCGTGGAAAGACGATGTCTCCCAGTTGACGGAAACGGACGCTTAAGGTTCAACCCAGGAGGTCGAAGGGGCGTTTTGGGATCTGGGCCTTCCACCGAAGAGGCGGTGATTGTAGAAACCAACACCGAGATGCGATCTTCTTCAGCCAAGGGCTCTTTACAAGAGCGTGACTTGCGTCTGTCACGCGTAGGTGAAGTAGAAGTTCTTTTTGCTCCTTGTCTTCGCAGCGATGATGGTGAAACAGATGGTGAAAGCTTAGGTGCGTCTTTCACGATATCGACGAATTTGGATGCGGATGTAGTCCCACTTGGTGAGTCACCTAGGGCAGAAGCAGAATCGAAAGTCGAGGGAAATGGATTGTCTTCATAAATAGTAGAGCTCGGAATTCTCTGGCGTCTCCTGCTTCCGTGCACACCTGATCTTGGGCTAGATTTGGGTTCGAGAGCTTCCCAGATCTTATTAGGATCTTCAACAGCATGTATCTCTTCAGGCACTGCTTCCTTTACCTTAGAGGGCCGCAATGGCGCTACTACTTCGATAGGAGGTTCATCCATATCCACAAAAGGATCTGGAGTATCATTAAGCCACGCCTCAATACTTGGCACTCTGGGTGTAGCTATTGGCACAGGTTGTGCCTTGGAAAACATCTTCCTAGAGTCTCCAAAAACATGGCTCAGGATGTTGCCCTTGTGGGATTTTGTGCTCCCTCGTCCTTCAGAGAAACCGCCTTGGGCGGATGACGGTGATCCAGACAAAACCCTCTCTTTCTCATGAGTGATTTTCTTTCTATTGGGTCCTTCTTTAGCCCCTGACGAACTCGCTCGTGGCGGTTCCTCTGGTGTATGACGCTTTCTGCTTTTTGTTGAGTCAGAATGATGCGGAGATTTGCTCCGTGAGCTTCTAGTCTCCAGATCACTATTCTCTCCATGCCTGCTCCGTGAATCGTCCTTCGACCGATTCCTGCTATGACGAGATGGTGTACGTGATCCAGGTGGAGTACTGAAAACTCTTATACCATCGTCACCCCCAACCGTCTCCTTTTTCGGCGCTCTTCTATCTTCGTCTTTCCTAGGTCGCGGCTCGCTTTTCGTTTCCGGTATTGCCTTGACTCGAATACCGTCATCCAATGGCGTTTTCATGGGCGTTTTCGTTGGCGTCTTGTCATTGGCGAGTCTCGAGGAAGTGGTGCCCTTCCGTGGCGTTCTGTCCCTCCTCCAATGCCCATCACTGATAACCCGCTTTGATGGGGCGCTAACACTTCTGTGAGAAGACAGCTCCTCTTCCTCGACCTTGGTTTTCCGTCTACCATCCTTCTTGCCCGAGGTTCCAGTTCCTCGCTCTTCGTGGACCACGTCTTTGCTCTTTGGCGTTTTCTTGACATCTGCTTTCGTTGGTGTCGTCCGTTTGCACGCAACCTGCTCTTCGTCATCTTCGGGCGCACAGAGATCTGATTCCGTAACGACCCCTCCACCTTGTGCCTGCCATTGCCGGATCCGGTCGCGAACCGAATTTGTATCGTAGACACCCAGTGGCTCCCCAACATCAACAGGTTTTGTTTTCGAAGGTGTAGTGCTATGCTCACGGCGTTTGGGGGTACGGCTTGGGGTTGAGGGAGAGGGCATTGAATTCTGCTGAGCGTTAGATGAAGAGTTCTTGCCTGCTTTCCTAAATAACCACATGGCTGCGAGTACGAGAGCCAGAGCAGCAAGTCTTAGGGATTGTGGACGCGCGGTGTTTACAAACCTTCCGCTGGCTTCATAGATGATTTTCTCCGGTGTTATCTATTTTACAACATATTTCAAGTGTAGAATGTGATAGGACGATTCACTGTAGCTTGCAAGATATCGCGATTCACTGGTCTGGGAGTTGCTGGCGTCGAATATCTTGAATTATTGTAGCTGCAAATAGACTGGGCCGAGATTCGCCAGGTCACATAGCAACGGCCAATGGAGTATTAGCGTATGCAGAAAGCTATCGAATCCTTGGCATCGCAATTGTCGCGCCCCCCCCCCAATTTGTATAGACATTTCGACTTTTCAACCTCTCAACATCTATTATCGCATTAAATCATACTCAACAGGCTCAAATAGATGAATCAAATAGGTGAATATGAAGCTATTCAGACACTACTAATCAAAATCTATAGTACCAGCTTCAAGATCTCTTTCCAAGGCTTTAATATCAGCTTCAAAGATATAATCTTCGGCGCTATGCTTGAAATGCTGTCTCGAAAACCTATCACATCTGCTTCTTTCGACAGCGTAATGGAGAAATTCACCAAAAGTGCCTTCAAAATGGGGCCATATCTCCTCGAAATGTCGTCTGACCCAGATCTTCAAAACACTAAAACTGAGCTCGATGAAATTGAAGTTCGAAGAGTATGGTGGCAGATATCATATCTCACACCCGTGTGAGGTAATGAGTTCCTCGATACGAGCGTTACAATGTATGCTGACGTTATCCATGATGATTACACTCTTTGGGGCCGAAAAGGAACTGCATAGAGGTAGTAATTCATCTGCTAGCCATCGAAAGAAAGTCTCGCCGTTGAACCAGCCTTCACGAATATCGATACAGAGTAGATAGTCATCTATCGTGTAAGCCGAAAGAACACTCCAGCAATGCTCTCTCTTTCTAGAGACTTGATAGCGAGCTGATTCACCAACTGGTGCGTAGGCTTGATGACGTCACCCCGTAGTCTCGTTGAAGAGAGTCTCGTCAACGAAGACAAGCTGCTCAGCCGTCAGCTGCAACAGATCGGCAACTCAGTTTAATCGCAGCTCATCGTTCTGTCTGATGCTCACACGTTGTCCCTTTTTATTGCTTCAGCGCCTTCTCTTCAGAATCCTCGATATCGTGAACTGATGCACGTATAAATCCCACTCTTCTCATAGAAACCACATCATCTCTTTCTGCATAGCCCATGGCTGTTGCTTCAGATATGTAATTAGGGAGTCTTCAGCGGCTGGAAAGACCTTTCGAGGGGCGCCTTTGGGTCGGAATTGAGGTCTGAACGGAGAGCCATACATGAATAGATTCGCCTGAAATTTATAGACGGTATCGAAGTGACAGTGAACCTCTTCGGCGATAGCTTTGAGGCACCAGTGAAGTAGCAGAAGTCGTAATATTTTGGAGCGAAGGGTCGAAGCCAGTTGACCTGTCATAGCTAAAAGAACGTCAGCTGTGAAAGGTTTGAACAGCTTCAAATTTACCGGTTTGATTTTTCTATTGATTTATTCAATAGAGCGTTGAGGTTTGAGAATGTCAAGAATGTCTGAATTCAATAGTAAATTTGGGGGGGGCGCGACAATTGCGATGCCAAGGATTCGATAGCTTTCTGCATACGCTAATACGATCGCAGATTGTGACGCAGATTGCTCACCAAGCAGGATAAAGTAAACAAAAGTACGTCAGTCGTCAGTCTTGAAAACTATCAAATACGTTACAGTTAATCCTTTAAATCATCATGATTGCTGAATTGTGATAAAAGTCTTTTACTTGTTTGCTTCTCCAACTTGTTTACATTTTGGCCTGACGCTACCGAAGCTTCGTTTCGATATGACCATCGAGCATTAACGAAAAGCTTTTTTCCTTTGGGGTTTCCGGTTTCAAGGATGTAGTCAAAAGCTTTCAGCTAAGAATCTTCATCTTGGAAATATTTCCGTTGAACACGACTTAGTTCAATCAATTCGATTGCCGAGTTGATTGTGTAGCGATATATCTACCATATGTACATCTCTCCCAGCGCAACTGCATGTCTGTCGCTTGTTCCATCACCAAGAGACTCCATCGGTCCATAAAGTACAGTTCCTTCTCCGCTTCCTTGTAGACACAACGAGACACGCTAGAATTGATACAAGAGGTCTCACGGGAGATCGAGGGTCGGTACAACGCATCGACCGCAAAGGAAACCACCCACAATATCCGACTATTTAGCTTTTTTGACGCCCCCAATGCTCTGCTTGCTCTTCGTCTCCTTAGCCAACGCCTTGAATGCCCTTTGACTAGCCTCGAAACTTTGGTACAGCAGGACTAGAATCCACAGTCAGCAGCCTTCTAACAAAAAGCCCCGGAAGTCCCCTTGCAGTACTTACATCCCGGTATAACAATCCAAATAAAATTCATGAAAAAGTAGTAACCCCAAAAGTAATACGCCTCAGGCCTCCAGAATATTCTGCCAGTGTAGTAATGATCGAACAGGCTGGTAGCGTAGTATAAGATATCGCCGTAGATCTGGCCCAGCGAGACCATGGCTTGGAAGGAGTGGCGGAGAGGGTGTTCTGTGGTGATCATGAGAGCGATGAGAAAGCAGAGGGGACCCCAGCAGAACTGTTGAAAGCCGTTAGTATTTGGGCTTCGGGATATACGTAGTGAGAGTTAGGCCAGGAAAGGTGCTTACAGCCGTAACCGTCTCCATGCACAGCACGAACGGATCAGAGGTGAGGTATCTCGAATCCGCATAAGCGTACTCCTTCCACCATTGCCCGAACAGATCCCCCCGGCTGGGCATGTGCGTATGGTTCCATGCGAAGTACCCTATAACTCTTAGCAAACGCGCGCCAAACTCCCATATTCTATATAAGCCCTACCCTCAAAGAAGAAATGTATAGTCCCAGCTACAACGCGCACAAAACGTCAGCCTCTGGCATGGCGCACATGTACACCACCCAACTTACAAAGTATGAACCACAAAACGGCCGCCTTCTCCCCACTCGGCAGTCTTGGATTCATCCTTCCAACCAACAAGTGCGTCGTCCCCAAGATGCCCGCGCATCCCACCGCAAAAATGGCCAACAATGGCAAGGTTGAGTACTGATTGGCCAGATACCCGACGATGTTGGCCTCTAGAGGATAAAATGGATGCGGGGGTTGGACGATCTTGGTGGCATTGGAGATGATGCTGTCCATGATGGGCGCAGTTGATCCTATGTCATGTAGCGAGAGGGTACTCCGTATATACTGTGGATATGTAAATATTAAGACGGAGGGCCTGATTCTTTAAGTCAGACCGTGCAGGGTTTTTCTTGGCGCGGGGTCGAAAGCAGGGCGCAAACAAAACTTGGAAGCGAGTTCAGATCTTGTCTCGCTGTGACGCAAGTCGATCGCTTCAAGATCTCCTGGTTTGAACGGTGTAATTTAAGTCTGTCACTAATAGTGCATCGTTCAGAACTTCATAAAATGTTCGGAACCAAGAGCAAACCATCTCTACCTATATAGGGTAAAGTAACGATTCATATAATACATCAATCAACCCCCACAACGACAGCCACGTCGCCTCCCCGTCCACAGACCGATCACCTGCTCTGCGCCTCACCCAGGCTCCAGCAATCAGCCCGCCTTTTCGTCCTGCGCTTTATTACTACCCGGGCCACGATGCTACTTTTATTGGTTTGCGCCGCTGGCTTGGCTGGATGAGGGCTACCTCGCAAATAATTATGGGCGTGATGGAAGCCTAGACCGCTGGCATTGAACACGCGTTTGCTGTTGATATGGGATGTTTTTGGATGGGTGCGGTGATGATTTCGATCATTCGTAGGGGTTGACAGTTTTTGTGTCGGTGACGTGGTAATTTGGATGTCACGTGTCCTGTGATTTCTCCACTGTTTGATGCTGTCGTGAAGTTCTTCATTAAGACACAGTGAAAGATTCGGCTTTCCAATTGACTACATGGAGAAAACGCAAGAACTATTCACGAGGATGCGCACGCTCTTACGAACCAGCATCGTTATACACATGGCTTGATGCAATGTTACTAGACATCACTAGCTGTTGTTATGTCTGTATCAGTCTACCTACGTAGAAATCTTGCATTGGCTTTTGTCATTACTTTCTTTCATGGCTTTCGTTGAGGAGTAAAATGTCAGCGGACCGCATATTCCCAATTCCTGACCGTTGCTTCCGACGGTGTGAAGCATGCACTCTAGCAAACAGCGTGGGTCTGCAATCCATTGTCAGCAATATCCTCGAAGCCATTACGAGCATCTACTCGCCTTGCCAGTCTTTCCCTGCAACGAATGTTTCTCATTCCTGTAGTGCGGGTGGTTATGCTTGGACTTTCCACTCGACGTATGTTTCTTGACATGTCTACGCAACAGTCAGCTTCTGGGCAATTACCAAACCCCATGGAAATCTTGCTACATACTCAGTGTGCTCTTCCACCTTCTTTTTATCCATTCCATCCAGTGTCTGTAGCGCCATCTTGATGTCCGCAATCAGGGTATCACACCGCGCCCTTGAGAAATCCTCCCTCACAACCACTCTCATCAACTTCAACTTTTCGCTGTTCGGCGCCATCGTATAAGCCGGCACAATCCATCCCCGCTCTCTTAGTTGATGAGCAACAGCGAATTCATCATAATGTGTTTGCTTCTTAGGATCCATACGGAATGCCACAAGGGGTAGCCCTTTGCCCCCAGTCTTACTCATGATGATGAAGCCTAATTGCTGGAGAGATGCTGCTAGGTAATCGGATGTGCGAGTTAGGTTCATCATGATAGATCTATATCCATGCTTCCCAAGACGGATCATTTGGTAGTACTGCCCGATTACTTGTGATGCGCCTTTCGAGAAATTGAGGGTGAAAGACGCTTGATCAGCGCCGAGGTAGTTGATGTTGAAGACGAGTTCTTTGGGGAGGTATTCAGGGGAGCGCCAGACGACCCAGCCGACACCAGGATAGACCTTGAGAGACGGGTTAGCACCTTGGTTAAGGAGGTTTATGGAAAGGTGAGAGAAGTACCAGACCGTACTTGTGGCCAGATACATTGATGGAGACGACCTTCTCAAGACGGAAATCCCAAACTAAATTGGGCACAACAAAAGGAGCTACAAAGCCTCCACTGGCCGCGTCGACGTGGATTGGACAATCGATGTCCTTCTTGACCAAAAGGTCGTTGATCGCCTTAACGTCCTCATATTCTCCAGTGTATGTAGTACCAATGATAGCACAAATTCCAATCGTGTTCTCATCCACCAGTTTGACTGCTTCTTCAGGGTCAATCACATAACGGTCCTCTGTACAATTAACGTATCTTTCCTCGACCTCGAAGTACCTAGCAGCCTTCTCCCAACACACCTGCACAGCGGAATTCATGACAATGTTTGGCTTTGAATAATCTTTGCCCGCTGCTTTGCGCTTGTTCTGCCAGCGCTTCTTCATCGCAAGAGTTCCTAGCATAATAGCCTCGGAGCTCCCAACGGTGGATGTGCCCATGGCGTTGTCCTCGTCGTTGTGGGTAGGGGCATTGAACAGGCGGGCAATCATGGAGACGCAACGGTTCTGAATGTCTGCCGTTTGGGGATATTCCTCATAATCGATGAAGTTTTTGGGTAGAGCTTCGGTCATGAGCTTCTCAATCTCCTCTTCCTATTCTAGAGTCAACTGAGCTCCCAGAGGCACCGAGATTTTTTCTACCCACCATGTATGTTGTCACGAAACTAGCCAGATTCAACATAGGATTGCCATCGAGCGTCAAGTCATCCTTGATCATGCGGTAAGCTACCTCTCGAGGCATCTCCTTTTCCGGCATTTCATGCAACGGCAGGCTGTCAGCGGCAAAACGAGAGCCGTAGATTGAAGCTGTGAGTTCATCCTCGTTGGGTGGTTCCAGCTTGACCTTTTCTAATCCATCCACTAGCGGAGAATTGATATCTTTGTCATTGGGAACGCTGACAAGGTGAACCATCTTGGCGGATGGCTGAGTAAAGTCGTGGAGTTAATGTACTAAGGTAGCCCGAAGTATTGTAGTTGATAGAGTGGTTGATGGTTTAAGACGCAAAGAATTGTTGAAGGTGTGGGAATCAATTGGTTTTGTGGATTCACGTACTTATCCCCGCTGTTTCCACTTTCACCCCACTGCACGGGAGTGACGATTGCTCGTGAGTACCTTACAGGGGATCTGCCTTGGCAAAGCTTGTGTGTCCTGCAGGATTGTAGAACGTAGACTCGTAACCCACACATCCAAAGGAGAGATGATGCTGTGAGCCAGATGCGTACACTCCTGAAGGTAACGGAAATAATATCACTTGCAACATCGAAACATGTGAGAACTCCTTAGGTTACAAAACATTAATAGCATGCATGAATACCATGAAGACATCAGTATCGCCATCGCACACGTCCATGCTAGAGTATTCACAAGATGCACGCATTAATCGTCCCTGTCCGCAACGTAGATATCGCTTTCACCCGCAGACCTTCTACAAGCCAGTACCAGTGCCAGATCCCGCCCCGGCATTATGGCTGTGGTAACCCGGTACAACCCCACCATCAGTTCCGCCCTCACCCGTGCCCTTGCTCAGGTCGATGGGGAGACCGGTGTGGGGCTCAATGGCTCGACCGTCGGCACCGGTAGAAACATTCTCACCTCGCTCAGCAACACTGGCCTAATTAGTACTCGTAACGGATGCGGTAAAATATGAGAAAGACTTACTTAGGATCCAACTTGTTACCAAGCCCACTGAGATGCGAGCCCCTATCCACCGACTCACCCTGGGCCAAAGCAGTTGTTCCGGTTCCGCCGGTAACTTGCGATGCATATCCGCCCGTGGGTGCCTCGGCATATTCTGTTTTCGGGGCCAACCCAGCAGGAGGATCCTTGTGCAGCCGATTACGGTCGTGCTCACGCGCTTGTTGATGCTTCTCTGCTTCGGTGAGACCAACTCCTGCAACACCGGCTGCGCCAGCACCGGCGGCGGTCTCAGCGCCATGGTGGTGACCATGGTGCTTGCTGTCGCCGAGGTCTTCCCGTTCAACGTTTTCTTCTTTGCGAACCTCCTTATCAGCTTTATCATGGTGGAAGAGCTTCCCGAGAAGACCGCCATGCTTCTCGTGCTTATCATGTTCCTTCTGGTGCTTCTCTTCTTCTTTGACATGTTTCTTGTGTTCCTTTTCTTGCTCTTTTTGTATCTTCTCCGCTTCTTTCTTTGAGAACTCAGCGCCGCCCGCAGAACCAACTCCGCCAGCAACAGCAGCATCACGGCCCTTGTGGTGGTCACCGTGAGTGGAAGTACCGGTGGTAGTGTCGGGGTCATGCTTGTCATGGTGCTTCTCCGCTTCGTAAGCGGCGACTCCACCGGTGCCGGCAAGCCCAGCATCGCGTCCGTAGTGATGCGAAGAGGAGGTTGGCTGATTACGATCACTCGATATCCCACCAATTCGATCGGTCGAAGTACCGGTAATTGTTGTCGGGTCGTGCTTGTTGTGATGCTTCTCTGCCTCATATGCAGCAGTTCCTCCAGCACCAACGAGCCCAGCATCCCTACCGTAATGATGCCCTGTGCCAGTAGCCCCGGTACCTGATGTAGATTCTACGCGAGGATCGACGGTTGAGCTAGGGTATGGGTTCTCATATCCTGAAGCCGTTGTGCCGGAAGGTTGGTGGTGTCCATGATGCTTGTCAGCTTCGTACGCAGCAGCACCTCCAGCACCAACTAATCCCGCATCACGACCGAGATGATGGTCCCGGCCTGAGGTTCCAGCTGTACCAGTCCCTCTCATAGCTGAATCTGTGCTGTAATCCGACCCAGTACCACCAATGCCCGAGCTTCCAGTCCCTGAAGTTCCGGTAAGACCTGAACCATGAGTGTGATGATGCTTGTCAGCTTCGTACGCGGCTGCACCTCCAGCACCGACCAAACCTGCGTCACGGCCCAAATGATGATCTCTTCCTGTGGTTGAAGATGTAGATGGGTAATCTGATGTACCGGTCGAGGAAGTGCCTCCAATTCCCGACATTCCAGATGTACTTGAGGTGCCCTGCTGTTTCGATCGATCAGAGTCGACACGAGGATCTAACTTGTTCAGCATATCTGACTTTTGGGGACCAGCGGTTTTGGGTGCAGATCCTACGGATGTGGACGTAGGATTGGAGGAATCACGGCCTGCTTCGTATGCTCCAGCGCCTGCAGCACCGACACCTCCAGCCAAGGTAGCATCACGACCCAAGTGACTGCTTCCAGTACCAGTAGAGCCAAGGCCTGTCCCTGTACCAGAACCAAAACCTGTTCCAGTAGTGGTGCCAGTATCCCCAATGCCGCTTGTAGAACTTGGTGGAATGATGGGGCTGGCCACACGCGGGTCGAGAAGATTTGCCGTATCCGTTGCATGAGGACCTTTGCTAAAATGTGGTCCTGGCACATGGGCTTCGGGTCCACAAGGGTCTCCCTCAAATTGGTGACCGTGCCGTGAATGGTCATGTTTCCACGACTCCGGTCCATAACCCGCACCAGCTGGAATAGCAATGCCAGTTGTGCCGTGATTACCACCAAGTTCATGTTCTGCTAAGCCAGATGATCCGACAGCTCCAGCCCCAATCGCGGCGTCACGGCCCAGATGGCCTTGATGAGCAGGTGCAGCGGTTGAACCAGTCCCGGAACCTAAACCAGTGGCACCCATGTTACGGGATCCACTAAGATCGCTGTCGGCGCGAGGGTCGGCTTTATTCGCAAGATTTGATGAATGCGGCCCAGCAGTGGTGCTACCAGTAGTGCTTGAAGGATAGCCAGAGCCCGTGGTTGAGGTTGAGGTTGAGTTTCCACCCAGTGGAAACGAACGGCCAGTGTCAGAACCAAGCGTGTCGTGCTCGCGGTCATGGTGGTGGTGTGCCGCACCAGCTGCACCGACTGCGCCAGCGCCGAGAGCAGCGTCTCGGCCTAAGTGGGACTCTCCTGTTGTCGAAGAGGTGTTTCCAAGTCCAGAGCTGCCAAGAGAATCAGACTCTGCAGAACCAACGAGTGATGATGTGATTTACCTTCCAATGCTACGATCTGGCAGACTGCTGCCTGTCAAACCGCTACCAGAAGTCCCCGTATATCCAGAGCCCGCCGTCGCTGGCTCGCGGGGCAGCGGCTTGTTGGTGTCGAAAGGATCGTTCATGCCTGAGGATGCCGTCAGTGTCGACCGCGGTTGAAATCCTTCCACGCCTGACTTGATGCTAGTCGTTGATGCAGCGTCGGAATTCGTTGACAATCTGGAGGTAAAAGATGGGTCATTCATACCGGAGGTGGTTGTTCCAGTAGTGCTGCTTCCTAGTCCTGACGTTGTGCTCGAACTCGGTTTTGTCGTGGAGGACAGAGGGTTTGTTGCGCCGGTACCGCTACCACCAAGATGGCTGCCTTGACCCGTCGTGCTGCCAGTGGTGCCGCTGTGAACTGGGTTGTCAGATTGTCCGGAGCCGTACATGACTTCGTCGTCTTTCTTGCTCCCAGGATTGCTTGAGGTTTGTCAATTAATGTTGTTGGTCAAGGGCGTAAGAGGGTGGTGGGACCGTGCGAGCTTACATGAGGTTCTTGATCTTGTCCATGATTGCAGGTCGAGGGTATCACAGTAGACTGTGTCAAGGATATCTGTGAGGTACAGCTGTTCAAGAATATGTCGATGACAGGCGTAAGAACTTGAGTGAGAATCTGCGGGGTGTAGGGCACTTGCAGTGGAATGATTGTGTTGCAGAGACGTGAGCTTTGAGATATTTATTTCATGTAGTCCGCGCTTGAAGCTTGTTTACTAGGTACGGTTACAGTTTTGGGTGATGAAGTCATTGGGCGTTGTACGGTGAATCCCATACGGTGAATCCCACACTACCTAGCATAGCCTCACACACACACTCTGTACAATCTACCAAACAATCAGGAAATCCTGGCCATTCAGAAGCGGTTGTGCCGCACGCACCATGAGGGATCCATTGCTTGAAGGAGAACACCTGACGGTGCTCTGAAAGCCTGAGGTGTTAGACTGAGAGAATGTACATGCTATCATTCTCTGATCCGTGGCTCATCGCCGCCAATCACATCAGGTGTCCTCGACTGGCTTTCATCTTGCCTGTTTTGGTTGAGAAAGGTTCGAGGCAGGGCTTTTACTCTTGTCATACGTCATGCGGGGCAATTGGTGTTCACACTGGTTGCAATCAAATGTGGCGTTGCTGCGCCACATATCGAAAGCTTAAAGTATTGTGTATTCCGTACTTGCATTCAATAATCGGTTGATCTCTCCTGCATACAACTCCAATCTCGCCAACCAGCTTCATCACCTCCTATAACATCAAGTAGGTGTCCAGTCGTGCCAGTGCACGGACTTTGCTGATATGGAATGAAGCTGTGCTGCCTTCAGGTTTTTACCACCAATCCAGTAGCCTTCGGAACAATCTATCTAGGTCCTCTTCTAAGGTCGTTAGCAATTCAACAAGCCGAAAAACGGGGTCTTAGCCCTACCTTGGTACTGCTCAGGGCATCAGAAGGCTGTCCGTAAAATATGCAGAAAAATGTCATCTTTCATGATTTGAGTTTTGAGGATGAGCCTATGTCTGTACAATTATCTAAAATTAGTGATATGAAGGCGACGCGATCATTACCCGACTATATCATGACTTTGCAAGGGAACAGGGCGAACTTTGCTTGAGATTATGGTATCGAGGTATCGGAAAATCGTGGAAAAGGGGGATCTGAGATGGTGGTCTACTGGATTGTGGAAAGCGTCTTGATATTCGAAGGTATCGCCCCATACCTGAAATACAAGAGAGCTCAGCCTGTTCTACATAGTATCATTTTTGACACAATGACCGAACATTGTCTGATTATAGTATACCTCGAATTACCGGACTTCATCTGTTACCGATCAAACAATCAACAACTTAGGAGAAGAAGGTAAAGAAAGTCACCAGACCAATTCGGTCGAGCACGATACTCTATCGAAGCTCCACAAATCTTCCATCGCTCCAGTTGGATACTTTAACACTCATTACTGCCAACACCACAATCTTCCAGCTTAACAAAGTCTCACCACCACCAAACGCCTTGGCTTTCCCACCTACTATGTTCGATACTTGACCACTCATACACCACCACTATGACTACTACAAGTATCGAACCTTGCCCAATACTTAGATTCCATCCGGATAAGACGGCTCCAACTACTTACCTCGTCTGCAGTCAAACTTCTATCATTCACAGGAAAACTAAGGACTCTTTAAATAACTGAAACATAAATAACAGAAAACAGAAAACACCTTGCAAACCTCTTAATACCCTAAAATCTCCAATGCCCCCCCATCGGCCTACGACACCAAAATTCCATGATACAGAACGCTACAAACCCTCATCACACACCATACCTCCAGAAACATGCCCGTTGCTTTCAGTTTCACCGACACTTTCAAAATTCCACACGAGCACGAACTCAAACAAATCCAACACCCTCATATTTTCCACATCCTGGTCTTCCCAACCCTCTCCTCAACATTCCCCAATCCCCCACCCGTACCTCCAAACCCCAGTATCACACACTCCAACAGACCCAAGTAAATCCTCGAAACCCCATCCAAAATACCTAGAAACCCCCCCCCTCCCCTTAGAAACATCAAGCTTTACACATCTCCGCCAAAGTTCTCCCCCTGTTTTTCTTCAATTCCAATTCCCAATTCCAATTAATGTTAAATTAAATTAGTTGAAACACTTTATCATTCATTTACAACAGCTCCATCGTACAGTACAGCACAGTACAGCACAGTACAGTATATTGCATCGCACCACCACACGCGCCCATTTTCCCCCTTTCCTGTTTCTCACATTCCCTCAAAATCATCTCCGACGCCGCTTTCAGCGCTTCGGCGTCAAGCCTCTCGAGGCTTGTGACAGGGTTTTGGCAAGGTTGACTTTGGGGTCCGGTAGGTTGCGAGACACGGGGGGGGGGGGATGTGACGACTTGCACCGATCATAACAGTCGAGTCCTGTTCTCAACTCGTGCACATCGTTCCACAGCTGGCAAGATATGAGAATGGAGGTCTAGGCAATAAGAGATTGATCTCATGTCGTTGTCTCAGAATACTTTGGTGTCGAACTTTACACATGTTGATATATACAACAACCCCCTTCCGTACCGTCACCATCTCTCTCTCAAAGCCCCTTTTCCGTTTCCTTCGCAGCTACCTACTCCGGCACAATCGCCGCCACACTCCTCCAAAAATCACACCTCGCCCCCCTCCCCCCTTCCCACGCATAAGCATCCACAAGCTGGAAATCGTTCTTCAACCCCGGATTCTGAAACTGCGTAATATTCGGCGCATTAGGACTAAAGCTCGGCGCCGAATACGCCTGCCCCCCCGTCTCGTTCAGGTTGATCTGGTACGGATTTGCGACCGTGTAGACGGGCCAGTTGGTGATTGGATTTGCCGGAGCGGTGCTGCTGGACATGCTGGCGTTGCCGCCGGCGGCGATGGAGGCGGATATGGAGGGGTTGTTCTGCGTGATGAAATTGCCCCAGATGGTCATGAAGGCGCGCTCGAAATCGGGGCCTTGGTTAGGTTTCGGGGGCCCGAAGTAGCCCGTTACGTCGGCGCCGTGCTGGGCACCAATGACGGAGTATTGGTATTTCCATGCTTCGCGGCCGTTATTGGTGAAGGCTTCGGCGACCCAGTAGCTGGGGCAGACGAAGGTGGTTTCGGCATAGACGTTGTCGGCGCGCTGCTGCTGGCCGTTGCCGAAAGTGCTTTCGTTGAGCGCGGTGGGGTTAGTGGTGCCAGAGGTGGCAAAGTCTGGGGCGCCGGGCATGACGGAGGCGTTGGAGGAGGGGTAGTAGCGCAGGACGCGGGAGATGTCGTCTTCGGTGAAGAGCGGGAAGGTATTGCGGAGGAAAGCGATAAAGTCCGCTTCGGTGACGATGTTTTGTGGTGTGAATGCGGGGCCTTCGTTGGCGTTGTTACCGGAGAGCATGCGCAGGCCGTTGACCTGCTTTTTGAGGAGTTGCTGGCTGGGGACTTGTTGAATATAGGAGCCGTCGGTTACAGGGAGGAAGCCCCAGGTTCCGTACTTGCCAGAGGCTGAGATGTAGGCGCTGGCGTTTTGAAGGGTCATGGTGTCTTTGCTGACGAGACATTGGAAGATGGAATTGCTGGCATTGTTTTGAGCGAGATCGTCAAAGCAACCCACTGTCTGGGCAAAGGCATAGTATGATTGTGAAGGAACGAAGTCTGCGTAGCCGTATTGCATTGGGAGATAAGGAGACGCAGCGATGACGTTGCTGAAGAGAGATGCCCCTAGATAGCCTCCGAAGGCCATGGCTTGCAGCATGACAGAGCCTCCTCCGGCGCTTTCACCGCTAATGGTGACTTGAGATGCATTTCCACCAAACAGGTGGATGTAGCTCTGCACCCATTGTAAGGCGAAGGTTTGATCAAGCAGACCAGCATTGACCACTCCGAAGCGGTGGATCTCGTCCGAGGACATGAAGCCAAAGGCTCCTAGGCGATATTGAATTGCAACACCAATAAAATTGTTCTTGTTGGTATTGATAATTGGTGTCAGATCCTCGTTTCCCTGCCCGGCTCCATATCCACCTCCATGGATCCATACTAGGACCGGCAGGTTAGTAGCATTTGGAGGTGCGTAAACGCTTAGGAAAAGACAATCTTCGTTCCCAGTGAAATTGTAATTGGGCGGAAGCGGAGAATCGGGAGCCTGAGGGCATCGGTGAGGGTATGCATCGGCTGATATGACCTGACCTCGATTGACTGCAGGGGTATGTGGTGCTTGCCAGCGTAATTGACCCGTTGGCGGAGCCGCATAACGAATCCCCCTCCAGGTTTTTAAGCCTGTGCTGGAGTTGGCAACCCCCTGGTACTGCTCGTACCCAAGGTCAACCACCAAGTTTTTCGAGGCAGGTGAGCTTTGTCGCTTGCTGAGGAGAGAATCAAACGGCCTAGGATTAAATGGTGTCGCAAAGGCGGTGACGGCCAGAATTGCACCAAGAGCAAGAATTTTAACAACGGAGAACATCTTGACAGGATTGAAGTAGAGAGTGCTTGGCCAGCATGGCCGACTAGCGGAAACCCCACCTCTTTTATAGCTTGCGCTCCATGTGTACGTAGCAACCGACGATACTACTTGAGCTCTAACGGCAATTGAAGCAAGCAGTCCCTGGCGATGGATGGAGAGTTGGTGATTGACATGCGGGGAAGCTTCGCTCGAGAGGAACGGCGGTTGAGGCAAGAGATGCCGTACCCTTTCGGTTATTGTCAGCTCAAGGTAAGAGGCACCAAGACATGCTTGTTATGACGTAATGGGACGCAGGCCAGAAAGTCAAAGAAGTAGATTCTATGATGGCAGCGTGGAATCCCCTCCCTTCGTCAAATATCCAGTTATTAAAAGTGCCTGCTTGCTAATCCGAACGTCGGTCAATCTGGGGCCGGAAGCGAAGCGCTAGAACGGGATGGGCGGCCGGCATCAGTGAGCATGCGAACAGGCCTGCCATGATGAGATTGTTCATCAACGGTTGTCGGATGCCGAGGGCTCGAGCGTAGTCCTCGTCAACGCATGAGTAAGCTCTTCCTCGGTGAAAGGCTTTCCATGATCTACATCACCGCCGTTGAGGTAGCCATGTGTAATCGTCTTTGCAGGCTCAAGGCCATTAACCTTCGTAGTCGTACTCCCATCTGTTCTTGGCCGCGTGTTTTCGTCGAGAGTATGCTGCCTCGATAATCCCACTGAGACATGTCAGCCTCTCCGTTCAGAGTTCCCAACCGTATCATCCCAAGCTCAAACCCTACCGTTCATCAGATCATCATCCCCGTCTGCATTCTCAACTACCATCCCCTCCACATGACTCTGTTGCCGGCTCCTCGTCCCTCCTAGGCTCTTTCGACTCTTTCGACTCTTCAGGCTGCCAACCTGGCTGGGGAGTCTTGATCCCAGTGGGCTGTACATGCTGTTATCGCTCTTCCGCCGTGACTTCCACGCATCCGAAAAGCTAAACGACGACAGCTTCTCCTGGTGCTCCTTGTTATATGGCCCTCGGTATTTTGGTTTGGGCATTGGCTCGCCCGATTTGTATACGTTATTGGGCTGCTCAGCCTTCTGTTTCTTGGAGGACTTAGAGGAGGTATGGGTGAGATCGGATCCATCGTCGTTTTGGGGTCGCCCGAAGGCACGCTTCATCTTGTCTCGGAAAGGCATGGTTGATGTGGGAACTGGTCATTCCGTGGAAGATGAGGAGATGAAGAGTTTATGAAGTGAGAGAAGGCTGACCGGCCACGGCAGACCAGGAGCGTTGGTGGTACGTGCCCTCGGAAGAGTGGGATTAGCGGTTGGGTAGAACGACTTCTATTATACAGCTGGCTGCAGAGTATTCTATATATGATGCTGCTAGAGCCGTGAATGCCGCCCAGAGGTCAGAAAAGAAGCGAATGTATGTATGTACCATACCCTTACTGTCCTCGTTTCACGTTCTGTAAGGTACTAAGATAAAAAGAAGGATGAAGCTTAGCATGCCTGAAAACCGAGCTGCGCCACATCTCCGTCACAATTGTTTTTGTGGGGTAAAGAGGCTGGACTCTAGGAAGACGACAACCCGCTTCATCATACAACATCTCCCATCGGAGAAGAATATAATCAACAAAGGCTGCGTGCGCAATCCCAGAATTGGGAAAGAACATGTCGTGCGACTCTGAAGTCCCGACATTCTGGGCAGAAGCGAATCCAAATTTACTTACCATTGCTGCGGAACCGGGAATGCAGAAAAGTGTTAAGATCCTGCACCAGTTCTCTTCACGCATACTTGTGGTAGTTGCACAGGTCTATCCCAATCCCTGGTTCGTCGCTTGCCGGCATACTCTGGGGCCTCTTGTGCGACCACACACACCAAGTCGAGAACCCGTTTTACCTGGTGGGTAGGTGGGTATGTGGAAGGGTGGTAACGCAAAGCATTTCTCACGGATTTGTTGTGGGTTTATGGGAGACTTTCGGGATACTATAAGGAAGTACATATAATATGTCGGATTTGCATAAACATTCCGGCCAATGGAATAGACCGGATTCTTTGACGCCTGTGCTCGTCATTCGTCTCATCCCTCGTAACGATACGTCTTTCCCACCCCACCCCCCCCCCCCCCCCCCACGCGCATGGCCCCCAGCACAGCTGCGTAATATACCCTATATAAACGGTTCGGAAACTGCAACACCGTAGATCTCGTGCGCTTACAGCAGGCAAAATCATTTTTGCCCCTTTACGGCCATGTGTCAAAAGATTTTACAAGCTTTCTGCTCTTTTTGTCGAATGTAATTGACCACACTGACACCTTCTAGATGATGTTAGCAATACTGATCCGGTTTGACGACGCCGGGCTATCTTGTAGAAGGCCTGGGTTGCTGGGCGAAGCCGCTTGGGCTGCAACCTGCTGCATTCGTGGTGGGAATCCCTGGGGCGTCAAATGTTGTCGTTCTCGCTGCTGCCATCGAACGAGCTGTTCTAAAATCGCCAGGATCCTTTCCCATCCAGCCCAGTCACTGTTTTCCTCTTGTGTCGTTGCTTCACGAAGCCTTTCATCGGTCTTGCCCGAATCCGCCGAAACTGGACGCTTCAAGCGTTCGCTGAGTCGGATATCATCTTCGACTCCCTGCCAGACCCAAGAAGTCTCACTGCTTCCTTGAAGATCCGCAGATACATAAGCAATCATTTCTTCGTCATCATCGAAGCTAGCTCCTTCTCGACGCTGCAGCTTTGCGGTCAGCTGCCCGAGAAAGAACTCCAAATATTGGCCACACCGAGTGTTGACTGGCCGGGCTTCGCCCATTATGGCGCTGACGCGAGCGCACAATAATGCAGCGTCGTAAACGCCTCGGAAGCACAAGAACAGGGTGCACCGCCACATGTGAGTACAGAAGAAAGTGCTTGCAGCCAAAGCCAGGCGTGCCTCCCATTTATCGTAATGTGATGGTGGCTGTCGCGATGCATCAGGTGGAGCTTGCATGCACCGAGAGAGGAGTCGTGCTGTGTCTTGCGCAACAATCACACAATGATGGATTGCCGCGGATCGGGCTTCTGGCGGAGAGATCACCATGAGGTTGTGGCGGTGAAGCACAAGGCGGGCATTCTGCAAATGAAGTAAAGGCGGAAGAGCATAGGGTTCGAGATATCCATCTGAGCGGATATGGTGGTGAGTGGGGAAAGCAGCCACACAATCCCCAAACAACAAGTCGAAAGACTGTAGAACCAATGGAGTAAGAGTAGCTGCCCTCAAAGCTTTGAGTAGTTGGGAGATTCCGCGAACGACTTGGATGGTGGGAAGAAGTGATTTTGTAGATGGAGACTCGCTCCCACGAACCCTTGCACCACTTACTGGCAGGTCCCCATCATCCACTGGGCTAGGTAAACCGACGTCACACTCTTCATCATTAATCATAGCTGGCCTTGCCAGCTCGAGAGATAACAATCTAATGTAGTTAGCCCCGACGCACAAGCACTTCAGCGGTCAATCACCAACCGATCACAAGAATAGAGACTCCACCAAATACGTTTACGCATTTCTTCTTCGGCTGCCGGCCGTGTTCCTGCATCGCGATGTAGACCGATATCTTGAGCGATCCGTATAGCACAACCGAGCCATGTCCAACCTGCAGACTTGAGGTTCATTTCAACAAGGACGACGCTACTCATGATAGCGCAACGTACATGATCGAGAGAGACTTCCTCCGTCCAAACATCTATCAGAGTCTTGGAAATCTCAAGGAATTTCCGACAGTCCCTCCAAGAACGATTAAGATTACTGCAACCAAAAACAACAAACAACAAGGCGCTCCATATTCGAGGCACTCTTTTCAAAGACCGTTCTCTATAGACTCCCTCGTAGGTCTGCGTAAAGGAAGGCCAATGGAGGATTGGCAGGTTCACATGAAACGAGGTATGATATTGACGGAGTAGGTCATCAGCCACGTGTTTGGGAGGAAGTTCCGGTAGGGAAAGGGAGGAAGAGGATGGAGACTCAGAGAGACCTTGACGATGCGAAGACGGTTGCTTGAAAATACCTCGTCCATATTTATAGAGATTTGAACGCACCTCTGCGAAGTCTGCTGTGGCTCTCGGTTGATGAATGCCTTGCTGAATTGGCTCGGATCCTGGGAGACGCGAGCCTGACCGACTGTATACAAGGCTTTCCCCAGCCTCATTGTCCTTTGCCACGGAATGGAGATGGCTCAACTGCTGCCTAGCGTGGGCTAGTTGCTTCTCCAGATCTTGAACCTGTCTACACCGCGAGGAGTATTAGCCGAATAAGAGTCACAGTGCAGTGCTTTGAGCAACTAACTTGATGGAAGACATCCGCCGATTGGTCTCTTTTGTAAACTGACATTTGACGTTCCTGCTTGAACACTCGGAACAACTTGACGTATCCGTAGCGTCACACTACAAGTTGGATCAGCACCTGCTTCTGCATCCAAAGAGGCTTCGAATGAGATGTGGCGGTATCACTGACTTTCACCTTACGCTCTCGACAGGCATCACAGCTTGGATCCTTCCTCCGTTGCCGGTACGCTCGTTTCTGTGCCTGGAGACCCATGGACGAGAGAGGGCCCTGGGACATGTTGGGGGACCCCGGACCTGATCCATGGCGTTGGACGAAGTCTGAGTATGCCGACACCGGAAAGCTTGGGGAAGATGCGGGGTCATAGGGATGACTGTAGCCAGCGCTTCGCATCTCAGACCCCGGAGTTATAGGAGTTTGGAGTGAGTATGGAGGATTTGGTCCACTTGAAGGTCTGCTTGTTGGCCCTGGATTGAGTATTCCAAGGCCTGGCGCGAATGAACCTTGAATGGACGCTGTGGACGAGGTAGACGGATTTTCATATGTAGATGCCAATGGGTAAGATGATGGAAAATGGTGAGAGGAAGTTGAGCTTGGTTCCGCCATTTCCTAAGCTCCGGTGTAACTAGCTTGTTCCTAGGATGATGGCAGCGCCCGAGACACTAGATCATGGCTATCCAGACAGATTGTCCGTGATCCCAGACGATAGGGTTGTAGCCTTGCTGAGCAATAGATCGATGGAGCTATGAGATTAGATAGACACCGTTGGGCAAACAGTGCCCAAAAGACGTATATCGTTGAAGAGATAATGCTTTGATCTGAAGATGTACTAGGGGCATCCAAACAAACATGTGGTACTTGTTCCCAACGTCAACGATCCCAACGACTCTCATTTGACAGTCCTATATTTGTTCAAGAGATGGACATTTAAGGATGCACGTTGACACTTGAGTGATTGTGTTCCCCTTGCCAGCACTGATCTATTGCCATTTCCAGCCATCGTGACCCCCAAGCTGTGTACACAACTTCTGCAAGGTGATTCAAATTGGCGGCGTGCCAATCCCTCACATGCCGCAGATGAAAAATCATGCATGCAATCAAGCCATCCCGGTCGCTCTGTAGAGGGTAGCCCAATGGGTGTCGGTTATCGGAAACACTACAGTGCTTTGGGTGACGACAGCCGCAATGGCGACGCTGGAAGGGCCTGAACGTTTGACCTAGTATGAACATCTCATCAGAGGAATGACTTCAACTTCATCCAAGTATAGAACAGCTTCCGAATCCCGTAAAGTAAGACTACCTTACTTACCCTTGCTGCTGATCACGTGTTAGCTCTCGAATTGTAGGGCTAGGGCACCACGCGAACTTATATTGGGGAAAGCTACCTCTTCAGAGGGTTTCGGTGATCGGCTGGAACCGTGGATGTTGCCAGACTCTTTGTCCAATCAGCAATTTTCCTCATCTTTATTTTTATTTTTATTTTTATTTTGAGATTTAGTGATATGTATCCAAAAACTAGGATGCAGCGTGTGGCGTGGATATGTGGCTCTCCGTGATCTGCGCTGGTTAAGGGTGTGTAGAGAGCAAGGACGAGGAACAATGGGCAAGGTGCGAATAGAGCCCATGGGAAAGTCGGTTCGGCCGGAGAATTATCTTTCAATCGCAAATCGAGACGTCCAAACTGCACCGATACGCCTAGTCCGATTCGGATCAACGCAATGGCTAGGCCAGATACTGCGTGGAATTCCTGAGGGTTCCCCCAGGATGGGGTGCAAGTTGTTCAGACCAAGAAAGCAATGAATTAGGGCTTTCTCCGGAAGGGAAGGTAAGGGGGGGCGGGTCGTTGATCGCAAAGCGGTCACAACACACGCCACTGGAGGCCCAATCAGGCAATCTACTGAACATGGTCAAAGGCCCACAACTAGACCCCCCCATGACGCCGAATACGCGGGAGAGATCTGCCGGCCAGGATGCCATCTGGAGCCTACTACTGTACTGTGCCACACTAGTACTACATACTGCAAGTACCAAGTATGTATTACTAGTATACCCGTCGTTGGTCTTTGAGCCTGTAAGGCTGCTGGGTAAACACACTTTGAAACACCATGATCTGGGTCTAGGCCGGATCCAGCCAAGTCTCCTGTCCTCGCCGGTTGCCGATCTCGGCTTCTTCCTTGAGGGGGTCCATACTCCGTACCTCCGTACATCCGTAACCAAACAGGACTAGTAACGGAATAAGGTAACCGACATGATATGTGGCAGTCTCTCGTATCATTCGTTGGAACCGTCGTAGATGTCGAGGAAATCGATGACTGTAACCGAAGGATGAAATCAGTCGAAGTAGCCTACATAGGAGACAAGATCGATTCGTGCACTTGGTGATTCTGATGCTTCTTGATAGGCTCTTCTGGAAAGTGGCCCATTTCAAAGCCAAACAATGATGGTTGCAGTGAGAACGCCGGAGGGGGAGTGTTTGTGCCTGACGCCCGCCACACTCAATCGGCTTGCCTGAGATGGTGTGCAGTTAATATCGAGATAGCATATTTCAGCCTAAGGAGCCAGGATCACGTCGGGCTGGCTACTGCAGGGACCTTTGCTTGGCCTGTTACCCTGCTTCCTTTTGTCTTTCTCGTGTGGGGTAGAACAGCATCAGAAGGATCGTCGAGTTCCAGATGCTCTTACGGTCATTCAGAAGAACAACTCCAAGAAAATAGTGTACTAAAGGTAGAGCAGAAAGGCATAAAGTACCTGTGACCCGAAATATCTCTCCCCGAGGTTTTCTTCGTAATTGCCGAATTGTTTGAAAGTTTTTTTATAAAACCGAAAAAACTCTAATGTCGTTAATGCCTTGATAGCTCATATTGTTGTTATTTGATGCCAGTCAGAGTGATCGACGCTCTTCCTTGACAGCTGTCGACCTTGAGAAGCTGTACTGCCGTCAGAACCTTGCATGTAGATGCGACGATCGAGATATTTAAAGTTGACCGGTTAGGCGGGCAGAGACTGTGCGATTGACAGACTGCAGGTTTTGTACTTTAGTGATAGCCGAATGCTTTTCAAATCTCTCGGGACGAAGCTATGATAGCTACTCTTGTCGCATCCCACGGATGTCGCCACGGGTGTCGCCGTGCTTCCCTTCAGATCTGCCCAAGTCCCAGTCTCCCAGATAACCTCAATGCTGATCAGGAGCCTCAACCAGTGACAGGTCCCGCATCCGAGTCGCCCAAGTTCTTCGTACCTTGGACTTGGTACGCTAGAGTAGGGACCTTAAGCACGGTAAGTCACCAGTTATTGCATTGATCGTCATCCCAAAATACTAAAAATACATATGAGCTTAGGCTCGCGACACAGGTGGCAATGACAGGTTCCTTCGAATCAACAGGTATGTAGGTAGTACTTCACCATCCACTCTCACTACTTTGCCTATCCTGCAGGTCACTTGTTCCATCCCGGGGACTCTTCCTGCTCCCCATCAAGGAGAAGGTACCCACACTCTAAGTATATCTGGGGTGTGACGTCACACGCGGATACCCCAACTAACATTCGGTACAAGCCGAAACGTTACCGCGTTCGCCCGAGACCTAATCCGGTTTCTCTCTTTCTTAATGTCAATTCTTAATTGTACTCCGTAAAGTAAACTATGCTACCTTACGGTACTTCACTTGATATTTTTATATCTTAGTGACCGCTCCAAAACAGACGTTGTGGAGTCACTCGTCTTCTCTTCTTGATCATGTGTCATTCTCCTCTCCATGCATTCCTGGCTGCATTACCAAAATGTGAGCATCACATGCATCTTGAGGGTGCGCTGAGCCCTACCCTTTTGTTCGACCTTGCCGCTCGTAACGGCATTGCTCTTCCATCTTCCAGTGATGATCAATCTTTCGCCTCTCCTGGCGCCCTTTTGGACCGCTATACGCGGTTCAGTTCCCTAGACGACTTTCTGCAGTACTACTTCATTGGTATGAGCGTTCTGATCAAAGCGCAAGACTTCGAAGCCCTAGCTTGGGAATATTTCTTAAAAGCTAAAGCCGATGGTGTGGTGCATGCAGAGGTGTTTTTCGATCCTCAGGCACACACTGGAAGGGGCGTAGAGTATGCGGTCATTGTAGAGGGCTTCACGAGGGCGTGTGAACGGGCTCGACGGGAGTTGGACATTAGTACGAAGTTGATACTGTGTTTCCTCAGGCACTTGCCTGTTAAAGAATCCGACGAGACTTTTGCCAAGGCAGAAATGGACTTGAAAAATGGAGTTTTGGCAGGTATTGGTCTGGATTCAACTGAGCTGGGAAATCCGCCTGCGAATTGGCGAGCACTCTACGGAAAAGCCAAGCAATTGGGCATCAGACGCACGGCTCATGCTGGAGAGGAGGGCCCGGTAGAATATATCAAGGGGGCGGTGAGAGACTTGGATGTAGAAAGAATTGATCACGGCATTCGCTTGCCGGACGACAATGAATTAATGCGAGAGGTAGCGGAGAGGAGGATCCTCGTCACCATGTGCCCATTATCTAATGTCAGGCTCAAGTGTGCAAATAGTGTTGCAGATTTGCCAGTACGGAAGTACCTGGAAGCAGGTGTAAGATTCTCTATCAACAGCGATGATCCAGCATATTTCGGAGGGTACATTTTGGACAATTACTGCGCTGTTCAGCAAGCCTTTCATTTGACGACGAGGGAGTGGGAAGGGATTGCTAGAGGAGCTGTAGAGGGAAGCTGGTGTGATGCTGCCCGGAAGGAAAATATATTGAAGCAGCTCGACGAGACTGTACGCAAATTCATACGGACTTGACACTCGGAGTTAGATGCACGTCGTGCCGGTAGGACCAAGCAGAAAACAGAACTCCCAGAGCATGTGCGCAATGTCCAAACTTGGGATCATTCCAATGCCAACTTCGTCTTGTTAATAGAGGTTTCAGATGGGATTGTGAGTCTGATCATTTTGCGTAGAATCTTAAAGGCCGGTGAGGAAACATTGGAGAGAACAGCATAGCATGAATCGTGTTGCAAGCCATCAGGTCTCCTGACGGAGACTTTACTGCCCAACACCTCAGGAGTTGTACACAAGAGGGACAGCAACCGCTTGAATGCAAAAACTTTGGTGAACCGCAGATACTTCAACTATATGCCATATTCACCCTGTACGAGTACGTGTATGATATGTTCATCGACGGTCATGCGTTAATGCGCGTGATACTGCAGACGAAGCTCGACTCAAAGATTAGATCAAGAGACCGAGCGACGCCTTATCCGTAGATTAGAACTAGTCATGCGTCATAGGACCGTTTCCGCGTTGCTATCGCTACCGTGGTTACCTAACGTAATGCATCTTCACCTCATCAACATCCACAGTCTCCATTTAGTGAGATAGGTATCTATACAGGTTTTAAATCTCTACTATATCTCACAGCTGCTTGCGATGAAGCTTGTAACATCATCGCTCCTTGTAGGAGCTGCAACCGCAAATGCCTTATCACCAATCCAGCATGTCCTCCAGGCGCCAAAGCAGGCCTCGGAGGCCTGGACAAAACCACTCCATAACCTACAGGACTCTTTGAAATCGCTGACTGGGGAGGCTCGCGCCCTATGGGATGAGGTTTCCATGATGTTTCCTGAAGCTATGGACAAGACCAGCTTCTTCTCACCACCGAAGAAACATTCTCGCCGCCCCGATAGTCACTGGGACAGCATTACCAAGGGCGCCGATGTCCAAAGTGTCTGGATTGAGACTGCTGATGGCGGGAAAGAAAGGGACGTTGATGGCAAGCTGGAAGCTTACAATTTGAGATCGAAGAGAATCGATCCAAGTTCACTTGGTGTCGACCCTGGGGTGGTTCAGTACAGTGGTTATCTTGACGACAATCAGAATGATAAGCATTTGTTCTACTGTTTGTCAATGCCCTCTTCTATCGACCTGTGCAACTACTGATCTCTCCCGTGTAGGGTTCTTCGAATCTCGAAACGACCCCAAGAACGATCCGGTCGTCCTCTGGATTAACGGTGGTCCTGGATGCTCATCCCTTACAGGCCTTTTCCTTGAGCTTGGACCAGCTTCGATCGATGAGAACGGTAATATAGTGCACAACCCCTACTCATGGAACAATAACGCTTCTGTCATTTTCTTGGACCAACCCGTCAATACCGGCCTCTCGTACAGCGGAGGCTCCGTCAGTGACACTGTCGCTGCTGGCAAAGATGTCTACGCTCTTCTCACTCTGTTTTTTAAGCAGTACCCCGAGTATGCTGAGCAAGACTTCCACATTGCGGGAGAATCGTATGCAGGTCACTACATCCCTGTTTTCACATCGGAGATTCTAAGCCACAAGAAAAACAACATCAACTTGAAGTCTGTATTGATCGGAAACGGCCTTGTTGACGGCCTGACCCAGTATGAGCACTACAGGCCTATGGCATGTGGCGATGGCGGCTGGCCAGCTGTCCTAGGTGAGAGTGAATGCCAGAGCATGGACAACGCACTTCCCCGCTGTTTGTCGCTCATTGAGGGCTGTTATAGTAGCGGAAGTGTGTGGTCTTGTGTTCCTGCTTCCATCTACTGCAACAACGCGATTATCGGGCCTTACCAACGGAGTGGACAAAATCCATATGATGTCCGTGTCAAATGCAGTGGTGATGCATCTCTTTGCTACGACCAGATTGGGTGGATCACTAAATGGATGAACCAGCCGAAAGTTTTGGAGGCTCTTGGCGCCGAAGTCGACAGCTACGATAGCTGCAACTTCGATGTAAACAGGAACTTTTTGTTTGCTGGTGACTGGATGCAACCTTTCCACCGCTTGGTCCCTGGTATCCTTGAAAAGATCCCTATGCTGATCTATGCTGTACGCTTTTTGGCTTTTGCCTACTTATTTCTCGTTCGAAGTTGCCTGACTGTTTGATCTAGGGCGATGCAGACTTCATCTGCAACTGGCTTGGTAACCAAGCCTGGACGGACGCCTTGGAATGGCCCGGCCAAAAATCATTCAACAAAGCCGGCCTTGAGGACTTGAAGCTAGGTGGTGACGGCAGGAAGATTGGAGAGGTTAAGAGCAGCGGCAACTTCACATTCATGAGACTTCATGCTGGAGGCCATATGTATGTCCTTGAATCTCCTTTGTACATCTGAGCCACATGCTCACAAGATAAAGGGTACCCCTAGATCAGCCAGAGGCAAGTTTGGAGTTCTTCAACCGGTGGATCGGCGGTGAGTGGATGTGAGAGTTGGGTCATGGTTGGGGCTGATGGGCTTTTCTGAATACGAGAGTAGGACTTCGGCGCACTCTGAGGTAGGAAATTGTCGGCGTATGCGTAGCTGATAAGCATTTTCCGCGTGTTCTCTGTGGTAGATAGCGATATTGAAGCGGCTTCGTACAAAACTAAATTGGAGATGGTTTCTAAGCCATATGATGATTGTAAGGTGTGTGACTATCCGAATGCTTGATTCTTCGGCCCTGAATAAGATTTCCATGTGGAGCATCATGCAACAGATAGAATATTTTGAGTCGATTTCGTCAAGTCCGGTATATCAATGCCGCAGTAGCATCTTTCGTGTTCGATTCTTCAATGACCGTACCTAGGGCTCGCCGCTTAGCGAATGCCGTTCATTTTATCCAATGTCGGGACCCAAACAATCCACAGCCTTCTTCAAACCTCTAGGAAGATGTTACGCGGGATAATATTCTTCGGATGAACCTGTAGAACCTATCGTGAATGTCAACGCCGACTGCCCTGGCACTTAAGAAAATGGTAATCTACTTTGAAATCCTCTGGCTGCTTCTTTCAATCTCCGCATAGGCCATTCGTTCTCCTGGCTATGAATAGAATCAATATCTGGAGATGATCGCTACTTTATGCCACCCCCATTAAGCTCAATCACGAGTCGAACAGCATCCTATATGCAGTTTCAGGACAGGTTGTGAAACCCTCAGAAACGATGTAATGTCGCTTTCTTGGCATTGCAGGCTCTGGCCTCGTAAAAGGTTTTTGATGTCAGCGTCTTTGCGAATGACATCCAACCGAATGGGACCGGCCACAGAAAGCTAGTGATGTCTATGCATAAGCTGAGAAGTTGGTGAGAGATGAGGTTCATGTACACAGCCTCAAGGCGCCTGCACGGTAGACGTGCCTTCCCATCAAGCAAGCCTAGAATCCCGACATGCATTTCACGGACACATCCAGTATGAATGAAACTCGATGATCATACCCCGTACGGAGTGTGGCTTCCTAAGCTTTGAACGCCGATGAATATGTGCATCTATTCTTGTGACTCTGGATGTTGAACACTCGGAACCAAGTTGGCGGATTGACCCTGCTATTTCATGTAGATGTTGATGTCTCGCGGCACTGTGCCGCTTCAGCTTTGCCTCCTTGACTGAAGTTTGTGTGTATTCGTCAGGCCCAAGAATAGCCCCCACGATACTCTCGATCGGGTAGTATTCCGCTGAGAATCGTTGATCATCTAATACTCTTCAATGCCTCGTCCATCAATCTTTCATAGAAACCGCTCGCAGGCATCCTTGAACACACAAGACGCCAACGATCGAAGGTCTTATCAGGCCTCCTCCCCTGTAGATTCACCCCTCCACTCGCCTGGCCTTCCCAGGCCTTCAGTTGCTTCGACGTTGGGGCCTGACGGGGACGAGGACAGGTTCTATCAACCCTACCGCCCGGAAGAAGCAAGGGGCCCGGGTGGAGTCCAACGTTCTCAGAGCCAGCGCGTCCACCAGCCAACGATACATCTTGTCCCTAGCCCAACACAGGGCAGTGCTGAGCCGCCCGCTTTCGATGATAATCCCGACTCATACTATCAGCAACAACCTACCCCTGCTTCATATAAAGAAGAACCAAAAAGGAGGGGTCTCTTCTCATTGAGGAATTCTTCAATCGCAAAAGAGCCGGCAAACAACGTGAATGCGAACCGACTTGGGCGAAGTATATCTGTTAGGAAGAAGGCTCCTACCCCTGGGGTCTCCATAGGATCCACTCCTGCCACGTTCCTGCCGTCGTCGCGCGACAAAGAGGCAGTCGAAGGAGGAGCAAAGTTTGACGCTTTGCATCTTCAGCCTGGGCCTCCCCTACCAGAGAAAGACCCACGGTTACATCAATCACAATTGTTGAACCAGACTGAGCATCCCTACAATAGGCCACCACTTCAAGGCGTGGTAACCGATTCGTCCAACCGACAACCGCTTGAACGTCAAGGGTCGTCAACTTCCTCAGCGTGGGAAAGCACGTTTCCCCGGACACAACAGCAGCAACAGCATCGTACACCACCCGAACAGAGTCAGCAACAGCCGACCTACCAGCCGTCACCATCCTCAGCCACTTCCTCGTCCAACCATCCCTTGCATCAACAGCCGGCGTCCTACCAGCCGTCGCCTTCCTCCGCGACCTCTACATCCAGTCATCCATTGCAGTCTCGGGCGCCACAAGGAACACTCCAGCAGCTTTATAGCGAGAAAAAAACAAGCAGACCTTCTTCGCTGCAGTCGTTAGGGCCTCCTTCGCCGTTGCACTCACCTTCTCGGGCAACCGATAATCATCAGCCTAGATCAAGCGCGAATCCAGGGGTTCCAACACAGTATACTCAAGGTCCAATGGGTCCACCTCCGCCGCAGCATCAACAGCCTCCGAATAGGCGCTCGGATGAATTAGCTCCACAGCAACAACCAACTGGGTTAAATAGGGAAAGTTCAGGCTATCAAGCCTACCATCAGGGACCGCAGGGCCAAAGCCAACCGTCCGGCGCACCCCCACAATACAGCTCTCAACTTGGCGTCAACAATTCTCAAGGAAACAACCTCAGAGGGCCACCTCAGTCCTCACCAATGGCACCACAAAATACGTCCGACCAGGGTCGAAGCACACCACCACCGAGTAGATCACGAGATGACCTCGCTGGCCTGGATATTGCCCAGTTGCTCCAAAGGCATGATGAACTGCGTAAGTCCGCTTGCACTCTACGCCCAAAGGCTATACGTCTATAGACTCCTGAAACTAAACTCCCATAATAGAGGACAAGTACCGCAAAGTCAAAAAGTACTACTTCGATAAGGATGCGCAAGTCCAACAACTCCAAAACACCCTAGCCCACCAGCGTCTCTCTCTATCCCGCACTTCCCTCGACGACAACGAATACTCCAATCGTTTTCAGCGTCTTGACGGCGCCATTAATAACCTTGCTTTCAACTTCCGCCGCGACTGGCGCTCTGTACCCCCCTGGCTCGCACCTCAAGTAAACAAAGAAGCTACCACAACCCAATCTAAAGAAATGACTGCTGTTGGCCGAGCCTGCATCTCTCGCTGGCTCGTTGATGAAATATTTGACCGCTACTTTCACCCCTCGCTAGATCCCAACTTCAGCGCCCACCTGAAAAGCATAGAGAAAAACCTACGACGATTAGCGCCCCTCACGCCTAGTGATGAAGAGAAAGAAGGCCTAACCGCTAAAATATCGAACTGGCGTCTCGCCACCCTCGACGGTTTATCGGAATCGCTCGCCTCTGCGCAAGCAGCCGAGTACCGTGCGACGCTCACGGAGTCACTCCAAGAGAAACTTAAAGCATCCTTAGCTATGAATCTTAAACAGCCCCCGCCCGCCGAGCTTGATGGTGTGGACCCAATCATAGAACTGGCGGTAGGGATTGCCGCGAACTTACCACTCGAAAGCCGGGATGTCTTTGTCGAATACATTATGCCCGGCGTGAGCGTCAATGAAGCCTACATGAAGATTGAAACGGGCTTGCCGGCACTCACGAATCCTGGCTCCTCGGAAGGCCACGACACCTCTGACAAATCCTCTGAAGAAATAAATCTGGAAGCAAGTACCAAAGACGGTGCTAGCGAGGAAATGGCCGTCGTGGAAGATAGGGGCCAGCAGCAGCAACAACAACAGCCGCGGCCAGGGTCCGTAACAGCAGGCAAAGAAGCCGCCGCCGCGAACAAAAAGAAAGGAGGCATGTTTGGAGGATTCATTGGAGGAAAGAAAGCGGGAGCGGTGGCCGGGGGAAGCGGCCCTGCAGCGGTGCAGCCACAGCAGCAGCAGCAGAGAATGGAGGACAAGGTACGGTTTGCGACCTTTATGGCTGTGGAGGTTAGGGGGAGGAGCGTGTTGGTGAAGGCACCGGTTTATACTTTCAAGGCACCCTCGAGTTGAGAGGGGGGCGGTTTGGTTCGTGTATAGAGGGTGGATATGAAAACGGAAGATCTCATGAGTTTATGTGGAGGGTGGGCGGCTTAAAGGGTGGTTTAGTTGGTTTCGTTTTCCAATTGAGATGGCCGAGGTTTTTTATAAGGAGGCATGCTTAAGATAAGATGAGACGAGATGGTTGACAGTTTTTTTTTGGTGTGAATACCCTCGCTTTCATCATCAACGCATAAGAAAAAAAAACCTTTCTGATATGAAATCTTGTGATTTCTTGCGACAGAGTTGCATAAACAACGAACCCACCTCGAAAAGAAAAACGAGCGACTTCAGAGTATAGAAGACACGCTAAAATGAGATTTTTTCTCTTTTTTTCTTCTTTTCTTTTCTTTCAAAGATGGGCAAGGGGTGGTGGAAACCCGGGTTTGGTGGGAGTCTAGTTAGTGGTCTCGATGAATAGATATGTGTACGAGATGCCCCCAGGCAAGTTGTGCAACGCCTATGCGCGGTCGCGGTCGCGGTCGCGGTCGCCGTCCGCCTTTTCCCTAACCCCTTCTCGCTCTTCGCAACGCGTCCCAAAACCCAAACCCAAACCCCGTGTCCACATACCTCAGCGTCCTTTCGCATGTACGCTAGCGTAGGTGTAGCGTGTAGAGAGAGAGACGCAACAGCTTTGAAGAGTAAGGCTTGGGAGGGGGAAAGGGGGAGAGGGTAAGGATGGTGGAGCGGGGCGGGAAGGGGGGCTGGATTGAAGAAGCCGTGGGAGGAAGATGGACAAAGAGTCAGCAATGAGTTTTTGGATATGGAAGCCCCGTCCATGGGCCTGTAGGTCTGCATTAACGGCCCAGCGCTATGAGTAAAACCGAGCCAAGAGAGTGTTGCCAGTCTACCAGAGACCAGCAATCAAGGCGCATGCCCAGTGTACGTACACCCCTCTATGACACCCCTACAAAATCCTCCAATGCATCTGCCCTAAGCAACTAAGCAGCACCAGCCACCTTACCAGCCTTCGCCTCCAGCGCCTTCTTCAGTGCCGCCGCCTTCGCCGCCGCCTTCTTCTTCGCCTCCTTGGCTTTCTTCGCTGCCGCTTTCTTGGCTTCCTTGACCTTTGCCTTGGCGGCTGCCCCGGCCCCGGCCGCGGTGCCGTTTCCTGCTGCTGCTGCTGCAGGGGCACCGGAGGCAGCGGCGGCTTGAACGACGGCGCCGCTCGCTGCTGCTGCGGCGTCGTTGGGGGTGGTGGCGTTGGCGTCACGGTAGACGAGGGAGGGGTGGCGGGCGTATTGGGGTTTGGTGTGGGAGGGCCATGGTGCTGGAGGGGAGGAAGTTAGTGGGGTGGGTAGGGGGAGGAGTGTGTTGGGGAAGTTTGGAGAATGGACGAGTTGGGAGGTGGCTTAGGGTGGGGTTACCGGCTTGCACCGCAACGGCCGCCATGAAGAGGGTGAGAATGAGTTGGAGCTGCATGCTTAGAAAGGAGGAGACACGTTAAAAGGGTAGGATTCTTGGTAGGCTGGATGCGTTGAAATGAATGTATAAGACGGCAAGGGAGCGTTGATAAGAAGAGAACAACTCGAGAACACTGAAGAAAGGTTTAAATGAGTAGAGGAAGTATGCGGGACACCTTCTTTAGTAGCTTGCCATATCTTGCCGACTCATATTTCGGATCGTCACGATGCCGCCCTTCGCATGATGGTTCTGCCCAGAATAGCAGCGAAGCCTAGCTCAGGGACCTAGCTAGTAGAGGCTTGGACAGAAGATCTAATTGAGACTCATGTGAATGGTTTTCAAACCATGGTAAGGATGTTTGGGCTGTGTTAACCGCGGACTTTGGCTGCATAAAGACTTCCGGTGGAGACTTCGACAAGAGTATTGGCCATAGGGATACCGCATGCAGTAATGGCTTTAGGTGACACGGAAAATCATGTAATGGATCAAACGTTGGATAGAAAGAAAATGTGGAGCTCAATGCGCTAATCCTGATATGAAACCCGCAGTGCAGCAACATGACAATGCTCGCAGAGGCTCTTTTTTGGCACAATAGACCCGCCAGCGAACCAGAAAATGTGGCGATGTGCATGAAGGTAGATTTCATGTCTGACGTGCGTACTGTAACAATTGTCGGGGAGCAATCAACGTTGTGTTAGAGGCTTAGCAAGAATTTTCGAGGGCGCGGGATGGGTACGTAGCCATATGTACATGCTGTAGAAGAGCCGTATGGTTTTATGCTAAACCCATTGCTGATCGTTTAGTATCGCTCTGGCTTTTTGAGCTCAAGGAAACTTGAGTGGAAGTGATGGATGTGGTTCAAGATGAAAGAATCAGGTTAGGGCGCCTAAACTAAGCGAGGCCGCTAGTGAAGCCCACTACCGATCCGCTTTTTGAATTCAAGATAACAGCGAAGGTTGAGAGCATCGCCATCAACCACAGAGCAGACCCGCCATCATGTGTAAGTGTAGATGAAATCAGCTCCTACAACTAGAACCAAAGCATCATTGCGGAGCTGCAAAATCTTACTGACATTTCTTCAGCGCTCGTCTCAGGAGAGAAGTCGAACTTCCAGTTCATCCTTCGTCTCCTCAACACCAACGTCGATGGCAAGCAGAAGATCATGTACGCTTTGACCAAGATAAAGGGTGTCGGACGCCGTTACTCGAATTTGGTGTGCAAGAAGGCCGATGTGGACCTGAACAAGCGGTACGTACTGCCTGTTTTCTTCGCAGCCCAGTTCACAGGAAGTTCACCAACCTAATATATCCCTATCAGCGCTGGAGATATCACCTCCGAAGAACTCGAACGTATCGTCACTATCATCCAAAACCCGACGCAGTATAAGATTCCGACTTGGTTCCTCAACAGACAGCGCGACATCGTCGATGGCAAGGACTCGCAAGTATTGGCAAACGGCATGGACAGCAAGCTCCGTGAGGACTTGGAGCGGCTGAAGAAGATCCGCGCCCATCGTGGACTGAGGCACTACTGGGGCCTACGTGTTAGGGGACAACATTCCAAGACTACTGGACGAAGGGGTAGGACTGTTGGTGTATCAAAGAAGAAGGGTTAAAGGTGGATAAGCTCAAGGTTGTAGGGGATGTTTTGAAGGTGTTTGTTTTGCACTAAAGTGTGGCTTTGATCTGGCTACTTACGTGGAACATATCAAAGTCTTCCATCAAATCAAAGCCGGATTTTAAACGTGGGTGCGAAATTTGAGTGATACTCCTAGGGTTATTTGATGTGCATCCTGCATGCTTTCTAGGTGGCTTCAAGCTATGAAAAATGGGTATCATTGCAAAGAACCCGTTCGACTAATCTCCTTCGTGCACCACGGCCATATCCAAAACCTCCACCCTCCCTCGTCCTTTCGTTTCTCCACCAATGAACTCCCCAAGGCCCTTGAATGCTCCTGGTTCTACAAAACCTACAACTTCCCACTCTTGACCCATAGTATCTTGTGACTCGATCTGCTCGACGTAGCTCAGTATCCTATCCTTGACTGTCCCAGTTGACTTCTCTCCATCGGCATCTTCCGCTCCATTGTCTTGAGCGTCCTTTTTCGATGCACTCTTCGACGCTTGCTTTAAAATTGACGTTGGGCATGTGACTCGTAGTCTCATCCTCGCCCTTGTCACTGGAATCGGCTGCCATGCTATGAGTGCCTTCATCGCCTCTAGCGCCTGACTTTTCGCCGACTTTGTAGTTACCACACCCGTCCACGTCGGCATCTCTTTACCCTTCCCCTTTGCCCCTTCCGCCTGTTCCTCCCCAATCGTCGGTGTAGCAGTCCCGCTCCCCTTTGCACCCTCATCCTGTTTATGCGCGCCCTGACTACTCAATTGATCAAGGGCCTTCTCAATCATCCCCGTCGTATACACTCTCTTACTCTTTGGATCCACTAACTTTCCCGCTACAATATCAACCACCTCATTATGCACTCTCTCCAACTGCGCATGTCTTTCCTTTTCTCCAACTTGCATCTCCCCTTTCTTCAAGATCTCCATGATGATATCATCTGTTGAGGTTTTGAGCCCGAAAGCTTTCTTTAGGTCTTCGGCTGGGGCTGTTTGCCCTTTGCTGACTGAAAGGAAGACGGAGTGGATTTGGAGGACATTGTCGAGGTCGGTTTCGACGCCGGAGCGGTATTCCAAGACTTTGTTCTTGTAGCAGGCGATTTCGAAGCGCTTCTTACCTGCGTTGATTGAGAGATCTGGTCAGCAGAAACGCTTTCGAAGACTCGACAGGGGCATTGTACCCTTTTTTAAGCGGACGAGGGAGACATTTGTCAGTCGGATTTGGTTCGAGGGCTGTCCGCTGCAGGTAAGTATGGGTGTATGTTAAGTTGCTTAGGAGACGTACTTGGTTGATTCCTACAGGCATATTTATTTGTTATTTCCAGCAACGGTTGGTGAGGAAGTTGGCTTTCCACAAAACGATTCCTCCCATACTCTAGTGCGGACAGGCGAATAATGGTTCAGCCCTCGATTCTCACAACACTCTCGTTCTGAGTCACTACTTCCGTTACTCATTAACCATTTGTCACATTACGCTAAGGGTTCTTCAGCCAGACAAAAAATTACAGGAACGCAAACACCATCTAGCCTATGGAGAGCCTCAAAGCCCTAACGATTTCGACAGGGGTAATATCAGCTCTTATCGATAAGGACGAGCAACCTCGGCAGACTAGAATGTGGGCATCATGGCAACCCGCTGTTCGAACTATTGGCTTCTTAGGGCACAACCTTCCCTTCTTCCAGGTTCATTGCCTTGAGCTTCCTGCGTGTTACCCCTCATCATCAATATACGGACCTTCCATAACTTCAAGCTCCAAAGCAAGTGAACAATGGCTCCGCAAAAGCCTCCGAAGGTCATTTTGTTCGACGTAGGGGGAGTCGTTGTAGGCTTTCCATGATACCACTCTGGAACATAGCAGCATCTGACAGATCTTAGGTCTTATCACCGCTTCAAGCTATCGTTGAGTATGAACAAAAACACAACATCCCAAAAGATTGGGTCAACTTCGCAATCTCGAAGAGTGCCCCCAATGGGTCCTGGCAGCGTTTGGAACGCGGCGAGATAAAAATGGATGATGAGTTCTTCAAAGGGTTCAATGCAGACTTACAGAACAAAAATCTGTGGCGGGAATACCATACAAGTTTTAGGAATAGCAAGAAAAAACTAAAGGATTCAGCGAACCCTACTCAATTGGGAGACCCTGTGAGCTTGAAGGCTGACGCTGCAAACTCATCACCCACGGATCAGGACAGAGGTGCTCAACCCACGTCAATAAAATCTAAGAAAGCCGATAGACCGTCGCTATCAAAATTAGCAAAGGATACCACTATCGGAGACCCCGTGAGCCTCGAGTCAGAAGAGGTAGCTAACCCCGTCGAGGGCACAAACAAGAATTCATCACCATCCTCCCCACAGTCAGCCGATCCCACGAACCAACCCGCCTCCGAACATGTGGTCGCCCCCTCCCAATCCCCCTCGTCCTCCGAATCCCCGCCCTTACCTTCACTTCCTTCAATCGACGCCACCGCCCTCTTCTGGTCCATGATGTCCGCCTCCCGCCACCCAGATCCGTACATTTTCCCCGCGCTCCGAAAACTCAAAACTCTCTCCCCCCGCTTCATCCTTGGCGCCCTCACGAATACCGTCATTTATCCTCCTGGTCATCCCTGGGGCCAAGAGACGCCCCCCACCAACCAATCTACGAACTCGGCGGATATGTCAGCGTACTTCTTCAAACCGAAGGAGCTATTTGACGTGTATGTTGCATCGGCGGAGGTGGGGATGCGGAAGCCGCAGAAAGGAATCTACGAGTTGGCCGTTGGGCGATTGGACGAATTCGACAAGAAAAGGGGCGGAGAGGGAGTTAAGGCGGAGGAGGTGCTGTTCTTGGATGATATTGGAGAGAACTTGAAAATGGCGAGGGAGGTGGGGATGCGGACGATTCGGGTGCAGTTGGGCAAGACGTGGAGGGCTGTGAAGGAGTTGGAGAAGGAGGCGGGCGTGGAATTGATGGATGAGAAGACGAGGAGGGCAAAATTGTGAAGGGTTTACTCATGTAGGTGTAAAGGGACTTGTAGACAATGTACACTGAACTGGTGGGTTGGTAATATTAGAGCTCAGTACTAGAGCATAACATAGTATACAGGTTATAGATGGATCCGTCGCACACAGGGCTAACAACGCCTTTCAATCTCACTTTGAATTTCCACTTGTCGATGCTTCAAAGTAGATACCTAGAACTATTCCATTATCGTATTCAAACATCTACATTTCCCCTCTCCAAAAATGTTCACCCCGCACACGTCATCCCAAACCTAGCGGGGCATCTTTTCAATTCTCATCTTCCTCCCCCCTCCCCCTTCCCCTCCCCCCACAGAAATGCCCCCACACATTCTTCTTCTGGGCGGCCACGGCGCCATCGCCCTCCTCCTAACCCCTCTTCTCCTCTCCCGCTCCTACCACATCACAAGCGTAATCCGCACCGCCTCCCAAAAACCCGAAATCCTTGCTTTACAAGCGAACCACCCGGGCAAAATTAACGTGCTGGTGCGCAGTCTGGAGGATGTGAAGAGTGAGAAGCAGGCGAGGGAGGTGGTGGAGGAGGTAAGGCCCGGGTGGGTGGTTTGGTGTGCTGGTGAGTTTCGGGTTTGTAGGGGGGGTGGGGCTGGGGATAATTGGGGTTGGCTGATGGGTGCTTGGTGTAGGTGCGGGAGGGAAAGGTGGCGCTGAGAGGACGTTTGCGGTTGATCGCGATGCTTGTGTCCACTTCATCCGCGCCTGCGCCCACACGCCTACTGTGACCAAATTCCTTCTCATCTCGTACCTTGGCAGCCGCCGCTCAAAAGCGCCCTGGTGGAGCGCTGCCGATTGGGCCGCAACGCAAGAAGTCAACGCCGGCGCTCTGAAAAACTACTACGCTGCCAAACTTGCGGCCGACGAGTGCTTGGTAGCCGCCGCGAAAGAAAGGGGAGAGGGGTTTCAGGCAATCTGTTTGAGGCCGGGGAGTTTGACGGATGAGCCTGCCGGGGGGAAGGTTAGTTTGGGGAAGATGGGGGCGAGGGGGAAGGTGAGGAGAGGGGATGTGGCGGAAGTGGTGGTGGGGTGTCTGGAGAGTGAGAGCGTACGGGGGTGGATTGATTTGCTGGAGGGGGAGGAGGCAGTTGGGGAGGCGGTGGAGAGGGTGGGGAGGGAGGGCGTGGATTGTGTGGAGGGTGAGGATGTGGAGGCGATGGTTGAGAGGTATAAGAAGGGCGCTGTTGCGTAGAACAGAGCGCTCATTAGTAATGATGTATTTTCTCTGATAATGGTTTGATAAGTTATATCTGAATGTGGTCTGTGTGCAAATAGTTCAAAGCCGGGATGGAGGAGCTGGAATGTCTTTGACGAACTGTATATGACCTTACCATTGGCTAAGGGCAATCCGAGTCGAAATTGCAAGGGTGAAAGATGCCCATTGCTGGGTCAGTAAGGTCAATAAAACGATAGGATAAGCACCAAGAGACTACACGAAAACGTAGTATAAAGAGGTTTTCCTGTGTTGCGAGGTGCAGAGCACCCTATCTCGAAGTGATACCTATATGGGGAAACGACAGGACTGGCCTCGAGAGGCAACGAAAAGGTAAGTATGGAACAGAGATTTTTTTTATGCTGTTGTGAGTCGAATGCCCAACTTTAGGAGCCACGTGAGAAAGCGTAGAAGTTACATTCAGAAGCAATCAAAGAGCTTCAACATGTGAACCGCCGGTACCGATAGGTGTCCCCATGTTCCTGGATCATCTACTTGCCAATATTAGTGTTTTACCCATGCAATTAGCAATCTGCTGCCTGATTGATCATGGAGATTCAAGGAGATTCGACGTCATGGTGGAAGCAGTTGATAGGTGAAGCTCATCCTTTACAGGCAGCATAGCTATTAGATCATACTGATGAAGGCAGCAAGCAAGATCTACATTACCTCATTGCCAGCTCCCACCTTTGAGCATATGGAGAAATATATAATACCTTGATATCCCCATTGATCTTTCCTTCTATCACTAAACCATTTCGAATCCAAGACAAAACAACATTTACCAACTTCCAAAAAAACTTCTCCCACCTTTTCACCATGTCAAACCCAGGAAACATTGTCGGCGGTCACAAGGCTAACCTCAACAACCCAAGTAAATTTACTTGCGATTTGCGATTCTCTTACGTCGCTAATGCCTGTATAGACACTTCCGAAGAATCCAAGCAACATTCAAAGGAGGTCCTCGACAATGAGTTCAATGGCGGTGATGTCGATACCGGTGACGCCAACAAGAATCCCAACAATGTAGCCGGTGGTCTCAAGGCGTAAATAACATTCTCACTTTTAGATTTGGCTGATGTTAACCATATCTCTTTAGTACTACCAAGAATCCTAATGTCTCTCAAGAGGCCAAGGACTCTGCGTCAGAGCGTCTTAAGGAAATGGGACAGTAAATTCGTACCAGTCAATTGTTTGAATGGTTTGAAATGACTGGAGAAATGTGGGTTTTGTCAGGCAGTAACACGGTCATTTGCTTACTATGGTCAATAGTGATAACTTCTTATGAATATGAAAATTTCATATCAAAATACCAAACAGTAATGCTGCATCAGCTTACTCAGATTCGGTTCATTTGTAGGAATCTTTCAGAAATCAATATACACTTTAAACCCTTCCCTCGTTCCGTTCTATCCTAACATCAGCCGAAAATTGTTCAAATATAAATCCATTGTCCACGCAGTATTCATTCTTGTACTGTCTTGGCGATCTTACTTTCTCTTCTATGAAAAGCTCGAGGCACATTGTGTACACCCAGCAATGGTTAGGACGTGTCGAGTAAAAGATATCTTGTAAAGATCGTGATAAAGGTTATTGCCAGCTTGCATAGGGTTGATTAGCGCAAATTCCACTTGATGCTGTCAGACCTTTCTCTCCTTCCTACCTTCATCTTTGCCACGCAAGCTGGAGAAGCAAGGCGCAAGAACGGCATGTCGTTCTTCACAGCCTGTTATGCACGAAGACACAACGAACTTTTTCTAGTTTGGCAAGTGGCCAGTCAACGTTCGATTTGAGCTCCATGACACTTCCTTTTCCCCGCCTTCCCGGAGATAGGAGTCTTTATTTGTTCAGAGACCGGCGCTTTTCAGATCGCTATGCTATCTGTCACTTGTGTATTCCCCTATCGAAATAGTTCTGGCTTGGATTCGAACGTTCAAAGATAAATTCCTTCACATCTCTACCGTTAAGCAATCAGCATGGGCCTCGACGGAGTGCCCGATACCATGCTTGCCGCCCAAGTGGTAGAGGTATTACCAAGAACCCAGAACGTTCTAAACAAGAAGCCCCAATTGACATACCTTCCGACTACAGTTTAACAAACCCCACCAAATCCATGAAGTCCCCACTCCTTCCAAGCTCAATGACTACGATATCCTCCTTAAAACCGCCGCCGCCTCCCTCTGCCACACAGACACCATGGTTACCGCCGGCGGTTTCGGCACCAGGCTCCCTTGCATCGCTTCCCACGAAGGCACCGGAATTGTAGTCGCCTTCGGAACCGCAGTTTCCAACTTCCAAAAGGGTGATCGAGTCATGGCTGGCTTACCGCGGAACCGTTGTGGACATTGCCATGATTGCTTGGGCACTGATAATTATAAGCATTACTGCCGAAATGTGGAGGGGTATGGAGGTATTACGTTGGATGGAGCCTTCGCAGAATACATGATCGCTGATGCGAGGGAGTCGAGTAAGGTGCCCGACAGAGTGTCTTTCGAGACTGCGGCTCCGCTCGCATGTGCGGGCGTTACGGTGTGGCGGGGAGTTCTGCAAGTGAATCTGAAAGCGGGAAAAACCGTTGCCCTTGTGGGAGCTGGAGGGGGCCTTGGTCATCTAGGATGCCAGTTCGCGAGGGCTCTTGGGCTACAGGTTGTTGGGATCGATGCTCGGGATGAAGGATTAGAGCTTGCCAAGGCCTCGGGAGCAAACGTCGTCATTGACGCCAGACAAGGGAAGGATAAAGTTATTGAAGAAGTTCAGAAAGTTACCAACGGCATGGGAGCTGACGCCACCGTCAAATTTGAGTGACAACGTGGAAGCCGCCGCATTAGCCTGCGCAGTCACCAAAATGCACGGCACGATGGTTCAAATCGCCCAGCCCGACCTTGTCCCCATACCCTATCCCGAACTCATATTTCGTGACGTCCGTGTCAAAGGGTCTCTAATCTCTTCCCGCTCCGAAGCCCAACGCATGTTGGACCTCGTCGCCGAGCACAACATCACTGTCAAAACAAACCCGTTCTTCGGTCTCAAAGAAATCCCAAGATTTAGTGGAGCTGGCACAAAGTGGAAAGATGGCGGGAAAGGGCGTGGTGGTTATTAAGGAGAAGGAGATTGAGAAGCTTAGGGCAGGGAAGGTGAGACCTTGATGAGCTGGTATTCATGATTGTGTGGGATGGTCAAGGACATAAAAGTGAGTCTTACATTCGAAAGTGGAGAATACTGAATGCACTTACTTACATGATCCTGCGTGCTATTTCCAACAGGAAAGAGTATAGTCGCGTTACCCACTAGCATCTATGTATGAGCACATACAACTTACAATTATTGCCGACGGCCTATCGTAAGCCAATTGAGTGAAGACAATGGCTCGTGGGCCATGAGCCTTGAAGACTGCTTTAATATCCCGCGGACCTCTCGCCAAACCATCAATAAGCGTCAGACTTAGGTACCTGCAGATGATGGCGTACGAGTACCAGGTTGATGACCTGAGTGCGTCTAATAATAAGAATAAAAGCTTCGGGGTTGCGCAAGAGGCTTGCTTGCCTTGCGAGTCGTGGGGTAACACGAGAGATACGGAGTACATAGATAAGATAAGGTAGTGCCTGCAAATCAGGGCACGTGAATTCAGGGCAAACAATGAACAGCGTGACGGTGTGACAATTACAGTTGCGTAGTGGGGCAAGCGCGGTAGATCATCGTCGTTCTTAGCCGCGAATGCGTGCTTCCTGTGCGCCTGGCTCGCGGAGCCATTGGTTCTTCTCGTCTCAGCATCACGTCACCCCTTTCCATCTTTCCATACCCGGCATGACTAGACGGAACGATGGAGCTCAACGTCTGGGATGATCCGGGAAGAACGACAGTCTTGTCATCAATGGCTGTTTATATCTCCCGCCTTCAGCCCGTGGTGTTTCGTTTTCTGGCACCATATATTAACCGGCGTCCTGGTGAACTTCTGCAAGCCAAGCGTCTCGAAATCTGCTATTGTGCACGACCTCAAGGCTGACTGAATCTCAATCGACATCGTCTTTGATTGAAACCGTTCCATTTATTGTTCAATACAAGCACGAATGGTGTATAGCATACATCACAATTCGTAGCTGACTTCAAAGATGTCCAATAAACCCATCTTTGTTGCAACCCATCCTCGAGCATGCTCGACGGCATTCGAAAGAGTAAATACCTGCCAAATGGAATTTAGATCGCGAAAGCTAACATGTCTCGAGGTGTTCATGACTCGCCGCGACTCCCTCCAATGCGTCCACGAACCCTTTGGTGATGCCTTCTATTACGGCCCGGAGAGGCTTAGTTCAAGATTTGAAAACGATGAGGAGCAGCGTGTCGACAGCGGCTTCAGCAATTCGACATACCAGACGATCCTCGATAGATTTGAAAGGGAGAGTGCTGAGGTCCGAATCATCCCTCCCCGAGTCCTACTTCCTAGTGTGGACACCATTCGCGACCTCTTTCCTTCTTAATTAGCACATGCGCTGTGTTTATGCAATCCTGCTGTTACTCTGCGAATTTTGTAGCTACATACTTGCGTCAACTACGTTGGATAGCTCTGGCTTGACCCAAGCCCTCGCTCAATCCCTCCGGTGGTCTTTTCCTTTAATTGGTTATTGTTTCTGACCTGACTTTACACCAACAATCAATATACACTTCTAATGGCATACCCCATGGACCGCTTGCCAGACAAAAGCAGATATCAATGCACAAAGGGCTGCGTTACTTTGTTTAGCTTTGCTGCTCTACTATCGACTCTGCCGTATTGACCCTCTTTCTACTGGCGATTTCTTTAATACACTCTTATGCGATGATGAGCTACTCAAGATTCAAGATGACTTGATATGCGGCCTACTTACCCTCTTCCAGGGCAAGCGCCTCTTTATCAAGGACATTACCTATTACTTGGTCCCTCCAAACGGCAAGCCTGCGTCTATTGCCCCTTCTGTTGCGAGAGTCGAGCGTGGTGTCGGAACGACCGAAGCGTCCACCAACGGTGCCTCGAACGGTACCAGCTCCGACGGCGACTATTCGAACGGCACGTTGGCGAAAGGACATGTGAATGGCGCTGTGAAGGGTAATGGGCATGGCCAAAAGATCTCTCACTATCCTTGCGACACAAGTGCGGAGCCTGAAAACCCGACGGTGATCCCTAAAGCGGTTTTGGAAAAGTTTCACTTCACCTTCTTGATCCGTCATCCACGGTCCAGTATTCCATCGTTCTTCCGCTGCACAATCCCCCCATTAGATTCGATGACTGGATTCTACGATTTCATGCCCTCCGAAGCTGGGTACGACGAGCTCCGCCGTTTCTTCGATTATCTACGCTCCGTTGGGCAAGTCGGGCCGGGTATTGCGGGAAAAGAGGTGAATGATGCTAAAAAGAATGGTCATGCTATTACGAATGGACATTCAGGCAAGGTCGATATCTGCGTGGTTGACGCGGATGATTTACTGGATAATCCAACCGTAATTATTGAGGCGTACTGTAAGAGTGTAGGCTTAGAGTATGACCCAAACATGTTGAATTGGGACTCTGAGGAGGATCATAATCAGGCTCGTGAGGCCTTTGAGAAATGGAAAGGATTCCACGAAGATGCCATGGATAGTGGCGAGCTTCGACCAAGACTCCATGTAAGTTGCTATTCTATTTTCCATTTTGGTTGCAAGGTATCCGACAATCGGCCACTTATATTCCTATTATGCGAGAAAACGTAGTCCGAACAGCAAAGCTGACTTGTTTGAGTGCAAGAAGAAAAAGGTGAAGAATGTCGAGGAAGAAGACCAGGAATGGCGTGCCAAATATGGCAAAAAAGGTGCCAAGCTCATCAGGGAGACGGTAGATGCGAATGTCAAGGATTACGAATACCTCAAACAATTCGCGCTGAAGGTTTAAGAAATCATGTGAACCTTGTTGGTAACGGCCGCTCCTTTACGAAAGGATCTGGCGTTTTCTTCGACCCTCAAAAGTGGGTCATGAGAGCACCGTTTTCGAACACGAAAGTGTAATTCAACATTATGCTAGTAGCTCTACATGGATACTGAGAAATAGTCTTTGGCGGTCACTGAACAACTCCATACTGTAGTTTACCTCACCAAGTAAACATCACTGTCCTTTCGCTTGACTGTCCCAAATGGACCGTATGAGCTCAGCCCTATTTCTCCTTACCGCTTCAGGTAGCTTAGTCAGTGAACAGGCCAACCTGAACTTGGAAGACAACCTACAGATAAAGATACCGTCAGGCGGCATCACATCACACGCCAACAGCTATTCTCCGACCTGATTGTCAGAGTTTCAGTCGCTCCTTATATACAATTTCTCCGGGGCTCCTCCGACCATCATTTAGATCTGGCATTCCCTTTCTCCTCAAGCTTCCCTCGAACCCGGATACGCCTTTCACCATGCGATTGGCGAGACACTTTCCTTTGTTACTCCAGTCCATCCTCCTTCTCGTTCCCACACTCACGGCTGCCCTTTCCATCGACTGTAAGCATATCCTGGAAGATGGTGTATCGTGGAAATTCGACAAACTCGATGGCCCCCATTCCGTCAAGACGAGCACAGGGCCCTCTGCCGTATCACCATACCTCTACAATACGACATACACTATCGATTTCTGCAAACCTTTGGTAAGACCAAGTGGTGTCCCAAGAAAAGAATTCTGCCCGGGTGGTTCCAGAGGTAAGCTCGGGTGCATCCTAATATAGCTTCGTGAGTAGTACGTCCGCTCTAATGTCTGATCTTATATATAGTCTGCGGAATAGAGCAGTCGATCATACCCGTAGAAGATAAAATAGAAGCTACAAAGCCCATTCCCATAGCAGGCGACTATATAACATCGAGTGGCGGACGCCTTGACCCTAAGTGGAAGCGTCTGAAAACCTCCGATTTATCGGGCGACAAGGGCAAAGAGGGACTTCGGCTGTCGATGGAAGGGAGGAGTGAGAAGGACAAGCAACGGGCTGTTGTGGAATTTTTGTGCCCGCCGAAGAACGACGAGAGGAGGCGGCAACGGAGAGATAAAGATGAAAAAAACGATAACGAAGGTGAAGATGACGGCACAGCTATTGGCGAAGAGGTAGACGATGGGGCGGGCGGCAGGCTGAAGTACGTCAGTTATGAGTTTGCGGGAGAAGTGAAGGTTTTGAATCTAGAGTGGACGACAAAATACGCCTGCGAGGATGCTAAAGACGAGGAAGAGAAGAAGTCGAGCTCGGGACACTGGGGATTTTTCACTTGGCTCATTATCATGTAAGCAATACTTTTCCCAGTTACTGGATCTTCGCGTTTTCCCACTAACCACCTCGTCTTCTCAAACAGCTTCTTCCTCGGAACAGCTGCCTACCTAATCTTTGGCTCCTGGCTAAACTATAACCGCTACTCCGCCCGCGGCTGGGACCTTCTACCTCACTCGGAAACCATTCGCGATATCCCCTACCTCCTACGAGACTGGATGCGCAGGGTCGTAAATACTGTACAAGGCGGAGGCTCGAGAGGGGGATACAGTGCGGTTTGACCTGGAACCGACTTTCAGGGTAGGGGTGCTTCGTTTACATAGCGTTTTGCGGTTCAATCTTCTCGTTCTTGTTTGTGTATTCAAGCTTGTGAGAATTACAGAATGATTGTATTGACCAGCAAAAGATTTCTGGCTCTTATCGGCGCTAAGGAAGTGCCAATGGAACAATCTCCATTAGAAAATTTCTCTCATCAGTATCGGGCTTGAACTCTGCAGCTTTACCACCAGGTACTTGGATTCTTCCGACTTACACACCCTGCTCAGCACCACGATCATCCGCACCTTGGACGGAAAACACCACGTCCTCATTCATTCCCAGCTTTTCCAGCCATTCTACTCGGGGCGATATTGAATGTTTGGGGAAACAAGCAAATTTCCTGACTGTGAAAGCGCTTGGTATGTCAGAACATTGAGATATGTTCTGGGTAATCGCAGTCCGCACATCTTCTCCACCATCTCGGGTACCATCTTCCCAGATTACCAGATGACCATCTCTCTATCTCACATTGGTTCCCTGCTTTCCTCTTCAGCCCCTCTGCGGGAATAAAAAAAAAGCGCAAGGAACTCTTTCATCCTCTTCTAGGGACGTCGTCTCTCATCCAAAACCATCCAGCTCCCTTATCCTCAGCGTCTCTTCCAACCCTGTCGACTACTTCATACTTACAATCTCCTCGTCATCCCGACCCTTGCTTTGACAATACGCTCCCAAACCGCCGCGCTTTCATCCCTCCCCGTCCGTCAACCCATCTCCCTCAGGAGTAATCATCTGTCTTCTGAGGCGAACAACGCCTCCCCGTACCTCCGGACCCAAGCAAGACTCGCAATTAAACCCTCATTCCCCCACCATTATCTTTTACAGATATCCTTCTTCACTCATCCATCAACCTCATCACCCAGTCCTGATGCCAATACTGCAAGAAACCCCTTGGAATGGTTCCATCGGGTGGAAAGGGTTTGAATGGGTGTTGAGGGATTGCTTGAAACGGGGTGGAGGTGCTTGGGTCGCATGAGATGTTTATACATCACCGGAGGATTGACTGCAATTCTTCCTTCTATAGAAAAAAAAAAAAAAGGAAAGGTAAAACAAGGATGGCAGAGGTAAGGACGAGAGGAACCCGAATGCCAAACTGGACATTCCCAGAACATTTACAAAGCCGAGCAGAGCGAAATTATTGGAAGGGGTTGTAGTAAGAGGAACAGAATCGGACAAAGGAAGAATCAGTGAAGATCAAAGCTGGAACGCGGATTAAAACCGACAAACAAAGGAGATCCGAGCGTTCATAGCTTTTAACCAAGGGAACGACGACGACAGAGAGGAAGGAGATAGAGCTTGGAAACCCAAGGGGGGGGGGGTGGGAGATGTTGGCTGACGTGCCTGAAAAGCGGGAGAGAGTATTATTGACGTCCAAGGGGGGTGTTTTATAGGAATGGAGTTGGCCCGAAGAGAGGGGGAGGGCCGGCTTTTGGTGTAGAGAGGAGAGGGGGAAGAAGTTGTAGTGGGGAAAAATTGATCAGGAAGCGCTCACAAAATCCTTTCCTTCCTTCCTCACACTTCAATCCAAAAAACCGTACACATCCCGGAACGGAAGACTTGCCCCCGCCCGCCACCATCTTCGGTGGGGTGTTTTTCACAGCATTTTTTTGGCTGTGGCGATTTTGCTTTTTTGGGAAGGAGGGCCCGGGGGGGGGGGGAGCGGTTTGCGTGGGTGAGAGGTTAGAGTATGTATGTAGTAGAGATCGAAATGGGCAGATTGAGGAGACGTGGTTGTGGAGTGGAGGGGGTGGGAATGGTGGGTAGAGAGTTCTTGGAAGAGGGGGTTCGATTGGGAAGGTGTATCTTCTTTGATCGAGCAGTGTCATGCACGAACAAACAAAGTGCTCAGTCATAATCGTAATATGTTCATTTCGTATGTACTTCAGGCATGCGTCTGTGCCCAGCAAACTCCGTGCTCTGATTTTTGCATTTTCATAACCCGTCGTCATTTTGTACCACATAAGACTCCGCTCTCAATCATATAGATCCATATCCGCCGTCGTGTCCTCCAATGCCAGCACCGCATCCTCCTCGTCAAGTTCATCCTCCATATCCTCGTCCGCGTCCATTTCGCTATCGCCATGATTTGGCAACACAGTAATCCTCCCGTCCTCCATAACTACTCTTGCCACTTCGCCGTCCTTGATGCTTCCCCTTAGAATAAGCACCGCAAGTCGGTTCAGCACTTCCTTCTCGATTAAGCGCGCAAGCGGGCGAGCTCCATAGGCGGGCGAGTAGCCTGCGCTGCCGAGATAGTCTTTGACTTCGTCGGAGCAGTAGATCTTGACCTTGCGGTCGTTGGAAGCGAGACGCTTCTGGATCTCTTCGAGGCGGACGTCGACGATTTTGCGGATTTCCTTGCGGGTGAGCCGGTTGAAGATGACAATGCTGGAGATGCGGTTGAGGAATTCGGGGAGGAAGTAGTTGCGCAGACTCGTCATGACCATTTCCCGGGTTGTGGGGTCGATCTTGCCATCGGCGGCGTTTTGGCGCGCGAGATATTCGGCGCCGAGGTTGGAGGTCATGACGACGATGCAATTTCTTGCGTCGACGATACGGCCTTGACCATCGGTGATGCGCCCGTCGTCCATGAGTTGCAGCATGACGGTAAGAACTTCTTTGGCCGCCTTTTCAACCTCGTCAAAGAGTAAGATGGAAAAGGGACGACGACGGAGAGATTCTGTGAGTTGCCCGCCAGCATCGTGACCAACGTAGCCTGGTGGGGCGCCAATCATTCGACTCAGTGAATGACGCTCTTGGTATTCGGACATATCGAAACGAATCATTGCTTTCGGATCGTCGAACAAGAACTCGGCGAGAGCCTTGGTCAGCAAGGTCTTACCAGTGCCAGAAGGACCGCAGAAGAGGAAGCTAGGTGGTTGATTGGGGTTGCTTAGACCAGATCGCTGTAGTCGCATCGCATTTGAAACAGAAGTGACAGCTTCCTTTTGGCCCACAACTATCTTACTAAGAACCTTTTCCATCTGGAGCAATTTATCTTTCTCCGATGCTTTTAACCTCGTAATTGGAATGCCCGTCCACCTGGAGACAATGTCCTGGATCTGCTCTGGTCCGACCGAGTCAGTCAGCATAGCTTCGCCGTCCCCTCCGCTACGGGCGTAGAGCTCCGCGTCGGCACGGGCTCGTTCTGCTTCGAGCTTGTCGATGCGAGCTTTAGTGTCTGGCATAGCGTAGTAGAGGAGATCTGAAGCTGTCTGGATGTCCTTGTTGCGCTCGGCTTCCTCCTGTTTCACTTTGAGTGAGTCGTACTTGATTTTCGCCTCCTGTATATCTTTGCTCCGTTGCTTCTCGCTCTCATACTTCTCACGTAGCGGTTTGAGATCTTCTTCGATGTTTGCGGCTTCGGTACGTGCCTCACCCAGCCGAGCGCGAGCTGCATCATCTTTCTCACGTTCAAGCGCGTGAATTTCAATCTGCAGTTGACGTAGCTTACGCTCCATGTTGTCGAGTATCTCCGGTTGAGACTCCCGAGTGACGCGAACTGCTGCTGCAGCCTCATCGATCAAATCGACAGCAGAATCAGGTAATCGTCGTGCGGTAAGGTAGCGGGCTGCGAGAGTAGCCGCTGCGATGATGGCCCCGTCTAGAATGTTGACACCGTGGTGGACCTCGTATTTCTCTTTCAGCCCACGAAGAATGGACACCGTCTCTGGGATGCTTGGCTCCTTCACCAAGACCTGCTGGAATCTCCGTTCAAACGCTTGATCCTTTTCAATGTACTTCCGGTACTCGGCCAGAGTTGTAGCACCAATACAGTGCAATTGACCCCTAGCAAGCATGGGCTTCAGTAGGTTAGCTGCATCCATGCCGCCTTCTCCACTTGAACCGGCGCCCATAAGTAAGTGGATTTCGTCCACGAAAAGAACAATCATTTCTTTAGAATCCTCGATTTCCTTTAGCACACCCTTCATCCGTTCCTCGAACTCTCCTCGGTATTTGCTTCCAGCGACTAGTGATCCAACGTCAAGCGATAGTAGCTTGCATGCGGCAAGATTGGCCGGGACATCGGCGTTGACAATTCTTGAGGCTAGCCCTTCGACGACCGTGGTTTTCCCAACACCGGGCTCTCCAATCAAAACGGGGTTGTTCTTCGTTCTTCGCGACAGAATTCGAATGACTCGTCGGATCTCTTCCTCTCGGCCGATGACGGGATCTATTTTCCCCTCTCTTGCCAATGAAGTCATATCGATTGTGAACTTCTTCAGATTCTCATTCTCCTGCTCAGAGTCGGCAGTCTTCGTATCGACGCGCTTTGTCCCTCGAATTTGTTGTATCGCGCTGTCTATGAGCTTGGTATTGGGGATGTTTGCCTCTGCTAGGCATTTCTGTATCGAAGGATCCTGGGCTAACGAGGTAATGAGGTGGTCTATCGCGATAAAGCTGTCTTTCTGTGTCTTTTGGAGTTCGCTTGCAGCGCGAAGCACCTTTGAGAACTGCGGTGATATAGAAACATTTTCCGGGGGTGGGTCTTGACTTGGCAGTCTGACAAGAGCTTTCTTCATAGCGCGGTCGAGCATTTGAGGGTCACCATGGGCGCGTTCAACGACTTGCTTGAATAGCGGAGCGGACGACCCAGAGTGGGAAGCATTCATAGTCTGTTGCTGATCTTTTGACTCGTCGATTGGGGGATCGAGGAGGGACACAGCCAGATGTAAGGGGAGTATTTGAGAGTGAGCGTATTGCTGTGCGAGTTCGTGGGCATCGGCGAGGGCCTTCTGCCCTCTATCGGTGAATTGCATGCCCGAAGTCATGTTGGCGGTTGTAGGATGATGATATGAAGGTCTGGTCAATTGGAAGATCAAGTCGTAGTGGTCGAGCTATTACATTCGAACAGACTTCGAGTGCAGTGACCAGGAAATCAAAAGAAAGATTGTGTTGAGTACTACCTATGTACCTACCAGAAACTTCACCTGCTTTCTGGACTCTTCTAACGGAGTTCGGTCCGCCCACTTGATAGGGCTGGACCCCCGCCCCGCGTCACACTCGGGAACCAACCCGAGGCCTGTCATGGCCGGAGGGGACCATGGTCCGTCGCTTCTCACCGGATCACATCGATGGCAAGACAGTCAAGAAAAGAACATCGCGACGAATGTTATCAATTGTCCTGGGTATCTCTATATAAATCTCAAAATGCCGCCTGCTAATTGGTAGAGTGACGTCGCGTATGCCGTTACCAATTTATTGAAAGTACTGATGCTTGTAAAGTACTATGACGAAGATTATATTGCTTCGAATAAGCTTTCTTATAGCATCGTCATAGCCATTGCTAACATGACAGCAATCGCACCCATGGCTCCCTCCCCTGATCCACCAACCGCCTGCACCGCACCTGCGTTGTGTGTCTGGTTTGCTGCAGTAGCACTTGCGCTGCCGGAAGTGGATGCAGAAGTACTGCCCGTACTCGTGGCGGAGCTTGAAGATTTGCCGCTGGTGGACGTCGCCATTCTGCTGGAGGTCGAGGATGAACCTCCATGGGCAGCAGCTACACCAGTAGAGCTTGTCGATAAGCCACTGGAGGTCGAAGATGCAGTCACGGAAGAGGTAGCAGTGGCAGACTGCTGGCCGGAAGCTGCGGCGCCAGCGGTGATGACCACTGGAATATAATTGATCTCTGACGCGGCGAGAGTGGTGGTTGATACAGCTGGCATGTTGGCGGCTGAGCCGATCGCGGAATCAACACAAACGGCGGAGGTGCTGCCTGAGACCGCACAGCCGTTGTCCATGGTGCTTTTTCCTGTTAGCTGGGCTTCCACCTTGGGAAATGGAGAGGTACAAGTCTTGCGCGGCAACTAAGAGGTGCACTGTCGAAGGTCCATCAACGATCGTGAAAGGTTCTGGGAAGCCGCAGTTGTTTGGATCGGTTCCCGGGGGGCATTGGACTGCATAGGTAGTTGCCGGGCCGCTCTGGAGGTTGAGGGTTAGAAAAGGTTGGCACAGGAAGTTTCGTAAGCGTACCGAACCCACGACGGAGCCCACCACGCTATGATTGCCCGCTCCTCCGGGGGCAAACAGTGAGACCGTGGACTGTGCTGAGCTGAAACCTATCAGGGCCATTGTTGCGAGGGTAGTGGCAATCATCTTTGATATTATTCGGATTTATGAGGGGAACGTAGGTAGTCTAGGTAAGCTGCTGTCAAAGAGAGTGTGGAAGAAAGGTGATTAACGAGCGAAGACAGGAAACCAGGAAAGAATGACTGCTGCCTCGAGGTAATATAGGAAGAGAAAGATAACACGAGAGGCGGCGTTCGTAAGGAGGCTGTAAATGCCATGCTACAGACTACAGTACTACTGAAGTAATTTCGGTTTAAAATTAGGGGTAAGATATGCAGGTACGATTTAGCGCCAACTTCCGTCAAGCGAGAGCGTCTCGACAACAACCGTAAGATGATATTAAATTGTTGCATTTCAGCTACAAGTTCCATTCTTCTATTCTGCTCGTCCTAGACACAAGTCGTCGATATCCGTACCCCGCACTTTCGCTCTAAGCGAAGAATGAGCGAAAGTGCGGGGTATGGATACCAACTCCCGCGTCTTGCGACATCTTGCTTGATCTCTCATATCAATTTGGCGAACACTTACACAGCCCGTTGTTGATCGGGAATATTGTGTTGTTACTATTTCGGTCAATTCGGTCGCTTGTCTCTGTAGACTGTTGGAAATAGGGGAGTTGGTAATCTCCGCTTCTTAGGGCTGGTAGAGCTGGGGCCCGTTAGTAGAGTTATTATCACCTTCCACCTCCTAGATAGCCTCCTAACAGCAACAACCAAAATACCAATATGCCCCCATATGACCTCGTGTTCCAACAGTCTCCGAGAGATCGGTATCTGAGCCCTCCGGTTTCCCCGACGGACTCAAAGCTCAAGGAAGGTGCACTTCTAGGACTTCATAGAGACTTTCGTGGCTGTAATGTTCATCGCCCAGCGAGGCTTTAGACCGCTTGAGAACAACGTACTCAAGGTATATGGACTCGCTGATAGACCTCTCACGCGATAGCGGTGCGATAGACACTACGCTTTCGAAAATTCTGCGGAGCTGCTTCTCTGCTCCGCAAGCGTCCTGGCAGTGATTCCTCTGGAGAAGATAATTGCGGCATAAACATATTGCCCCTTTGGATTGGTCACAGTGACTGGCCTTTACTTACAAAGTTGCTGTATCGAATTCTGGAAACCGATGATTGTGGCCAGATCTACCACGCTTTTTGTCGGTAGATTTGACTCCAAACTGCTGCTAAATGATTAAATCTCATACCACAATGCCGCGAGTATATCTAAGCCTGCTGAAACCGGATCCCCTAAGTACCTTACTGTTCAGCAATATACCTCCTGATATCACTTATTCTGCTGAGATTCAAGACTTTCTTTATAATCAAGAATTGAACTACACCACGTGTTCCTGACATCCGCTTATTTTCAGATAGGAGCGTCAAACAGCACATGTCCATGAGTCGTTGGACACTTGTTACACCCGAAATCTCTTCAGAGTCGGACTCAGGTTCATAGCAACATAATCTGTCTCCCCACCTTCCTCAACTCATACCCATATCCAAACCTGGCCTAAACCTCCCAGCAACCCTCTTAAATGCCCGGCTAATAAGCCCACAAACATCCAGGGTTAACGATCATCCGATTCCTTTCCTCAAGACCTCACGCTTTGCAATCTTCACAGCTACCACAAAGTCTTCAAAGCATACCTAGTTTAACAGCGAGACTGGAATGAAGGCCCTTCGCCTTGTGAGATTAAGGAATTTCAGGCCTAATCCACCGGTAGCGGAGGTATCTCGTGCAGGTCAAAGGGAGATTCCCTCTATAAGCAGATGTACATAAATCTTCCAGCTGAGGTTTGTGTCATTCATTCTTTCAGTTGTTACGGCAGAAACGGTGCAATTGCAAACAGACACCCCATATTATTGGCACAAGGCAAGTATGTTCACAGCATCAACGGCTCACATTTCTCAGGTCGATGATCTCAGCATATATCCAGTTCTAAGAGAAAGTGAATCGCCTGAACTCAAGAGCATTCACGTCATCTACTCTTATGTATCCTACCCTCCCCTGTGCACCTCAGCTATCCCCACTATGATAAGTCCATCTCACAAAACATCTATTACAAAAGCGAACAAGCATAAAACACCCATGTCTCACTGCGCTCGCTCGCTACGTGCAAAGATGGTATCCGAAAGACCGCTATAGACTTGAAAATCAATTACCTTCCTTAAACAAAATTTTCAGACAATCATACTCCGGACCAGTTTGCAACCATGAATCCTGCTAATCAAACTCGAAGAGAGCCTCATCTAGCGCCTCCACTGTAGGAGATTCACCTAAATCTTGTGTCACTGCGGGCGGTACGTCTGACACGGACGGCGTGGATGCCGACTGTGAGTCTGGCGAGGATCGCGTGGGTGAAGACTGCACATCCGGCGATGAGTGCGCTGTTGCTGAATTTGAGTCTGTCACTGACACGATAGGTGTGGCTGCGTTTGTAATCGAAGCATGACTGCTGAGGATGTCTCCCACAAAAGCCCCGGCACTCGTCACCGCCGCCGGTGTGATCGGATAAGATGGCAGCGGAGGATGTATTGATCGCCCAAGCGAGCCCAGAGAGAGAAACAAGACGAGGATGCTGAGACAGCAGATTGCAATATTCCGCCGATCCTGAGCCGCAAGGTAAACGTAATTCCGTAGCAGGGTCCAGAGGGGTAGGTCTTGCTGTCGATGCCTTTGCCGACGGGGCTTTGGTGGAGGTGAGAATGGCATCGTCTCTTCAGTCAGGCCATCGACGTACGCCTGTGCACCTTCACCGTATATCTCCCTCATCCTCGCATCGTCGAGACCGGTACTCTTTCCACTATTCTGAATTATTTCTTCCTGCTGCACGTGGCTTTGCTCCATGACATGCCTTTCTTCCACCTCTTTCCGCAACTCCAATTCCCTCTTCATATCCTCTTCCATCCACGGCAAGATCTCCACATCTACCCTCTCCATCTCCCTCCACGCAGCGCCCCAAGCGCCAGCCCTCATCAGCCCATTTCCCGCATACAATTTGATATCCCACCTTCTGGTCCCTGCGCCGCTTCCAAACCGTCCATCTCTCACTCTTCTCCCGCAGTCGTCGCAGATGTCCGCATCATTGTCGTCTTCGTCGAAGTGATCTGCGTCGGATTCGGCTAGGTCGGCTTCTTCATCCGGCTCAAGATGGAAATGGCCGCATTTGAGAATCCTCGGTAATTTCAGCTCTAGAGACTCCAGCAGCCGCTCTTCAAGTAGATCGTAGTCTTCCCGCGGGTGAGGGATAAGAATGCCTCTCTCTAGTACGGTGTCTGTAGCTTTTTCCTGCAGTAGCTTCCAGTTCTCTAAGATGTAGCCAGGTAGTACACTCTCTAATACCTCCGTCGAATACGAGAGCGCAATCGGCAGAAGCGTAACATGAAGAAGCACTAGCGGGTATTCTTTCTTCAACTTCTTTGTCGGGCTAAGCTTCGACGTCGAACGCATGGCGCTATGGTGCGAGCGAACCGATCTAGGCGTACCATTGCGCGATGGCGTCGTAAATTTGTATCGCTGTTGCGACGATGGCGAAGTCAGATGAGGCGGAGGCGTAGTTTCCAGTTGCATCGCCCGGACAGAGGAAGGATATCGGAAAGGCGAGCGGTTCTTGGCCGGCGTGTATGGAAAGGACGGCGGAAGCTCACGTTCACTGGGTGGGTATCCCGACTCGGAGAGAAGGACTGAGATTTCATCGTCGGAGTGTTGCGGGGAGGTCTGGGGGGAGCTGTGATGGGATGGGATATCGAAGACGGCTTCATCGGGGTCGCTGGAGTGGTGCGCCGAGCCTGAGATTGACTCTTCTTGATCGTCCTCGTCGAGGTCGTGCTCAATGCTTTCAATTCTTTCCTCGTGTGACTGCAATGATGCGCGTTTACTAAGGAAGTCTTTTGCCTGAGGAGGAGATATTGGGGTGTGGTAGTTTTGGAAATCGGTCACTGATGTGTACTCCATTGGGATTGCTTTGGAATGTGAAGTGGTGACACGGTTCCGTGTAGTTGCTATTGCGAACTGTTACACCAGCCCGTCGAGTGTGATTTCTATGTTTGGGCACCTTGCGTTGTTGGGGCAACGGGCTCGCTTAGAGGAAATAGTCGGTATTACTACAGATATGATGGATCTATGTTAAACATCAGTAGACTGAACGCGTTCATTGCATATCAACGACAGTCTATTTGATGTTTCCCTTTCCAATATGCGGTTTGGTGTGAGTTTCTTGATTATCTATTTCATGTTCTACCAGACTCAAGCCCAAGCTTTCCGTACGAATGCAATTTGGTTGGGGAGGAGGAAAACAGTCCAGTGATTAATGAACAGACGACGAGCTTCGTTGTGTGTGTTTGTGTTGCATACAATCAGCGAGTGCCGCTCTGGTCAGAATCTTCACCAGCCAGCTCTTGAACTTGATATTTGTACATGAACGAGACGCAAGTCCAGTACCTATCTGGAGAAGAAATAACTACTCTAGAAGCAAACGATTGCTTATCATATTGTGGGACAGAGAAAAGCTTCAAGTCCTGCAGCGGCTCTTTCTTCAAACTTTTGCTCTGAAGAAGCTGTCATTGAGCTCGTGGGGAGGTCCGAAGTTGGTGAACAACAACAAGTCCTTCTAGGAAGTATAATGCCGGCTGCCCAACAAAGAAGTGATAGTCTTGCCATGTCGGTGTGAGTGACCACATTTCTCATCCCAACGATTTGATATGAACGAATAGTCACGTTGGTTTCTCGAAAGAGTGTCATCGTCGTTTCGGGTTTAATTTCAAAGCATGGGCCAATAAGAGAACTGAAAAAAGAGCATCTGGTACCGGCCAACATTAACCTAAACTGCCATTTGTCCTGGTAGTCAGGCTGGCTATTGGTTTGGCTCTAGTTCCCCTCCCCTTGTGGAGAAAGCCATTCTCTCATGGTTGCTATCGATACACAACTTGTGACTTGGTCTTTTAAAGAGTGGTTGAGTCTCGTCAAAGATTTCGAACCACCTTCTAGCTGCCACAATCCATTTCATGCTTCTAGCTTCATATTTCCATTTGGAATTCATCATCTAAACGCGATGATCAGTAAATAAGGTTCAATCAATGCAGATATCGTGGCTATGAACGAAGCGACCGTCTTGTCATTTCGTTTCGATGAATCAGATGTCTAATTCCAATCTAGTTCAATATACACTTAGTCTTATTGGTTTCTCGATTGAACACAATCATCAATTCACGTTTAATCGTCAAGCATTTGCGATAAAGAAATTTGGCAAAAGCAATATATGGAAAGACTTACCTCGTGATGAACGATGAGCTTTGAGATGAGATTTGTGTACAATTTGAATTTCTCTGTCAGATCATAACGAAATCAAATGCGAAATTGATTGGTTGATTTATATCTCACTATCTAGCTATCTACGTAGCCAACAAGAGCGTTCTATGCCTCCTTTCGAGAAGGAACCCCGAGGGTAAAAAACCTTCCTTTCTATCCTTTCCCACCTTGCACATTACTCGCTCTGTTGCACCACGTTTCGTTTCTTGCACTGCTCATCGCTCGTTGGTTTGAACCTGTCATGGTATTCCCCAGGGTCCATGAGGCTAGCCTTGCCATAGAGCTGCCATCCGGTTATTTAGAGCTCTCACAACCCACTTTAGCTACCACACTTCTAAACACCTACATATTGACTCTGTACTTTACAGAAACCTCTGCTTATATGTTGCTCCAGCTTGTTGGAGATGAGAACATCAATGACGTACTTCTCGCTCTAACTTTCGAAGGCAAAAAGGGAAATGCCCCGAAGAAGTTCGTGGCATAGCAGACAGCTGTGTCCCCCTGATGATTCGATCATATAAGAAGCGATTGTGACCGTCATTGACGAGGTAGAACAGGAATTGTCGATTTCGTTCTAGTCGTTGAAACAAGTTTTAAAGCTTTAGAAGATCGTTCCGTCGGTTTTTCCTTGTAAGAAATAACACACTCTTACCAAATTCGCATAAAAGATCGAAAAATCTTCGAGTGTGAAAATATCATTGTGGTGCGGTCTACCAATCGGAAGAAGGACTCTTTCCAGGTTCGTTTCCACGAAGATCGCTGCTTTTGGTGGTCTCGGTTTCTTCGTTGTCGAGGTATTCTTGTTAGAAGTTTTTGTTTTTCCTCTCTCTCAATCTTTCCGACTGAATTATAAAGCATTCGCGATATAAGTAGGTTTGGAAAAGGCAACGGATGAAAAAGCCTAATGTGAGACGACCTTGGCATGTTATTTCCACTTCTTCTACTCGCCAGCCCGACCATCAATAGTTGTTCAATTGTCTTTCGCCTTTTCCTATAGATTTATTATTGTTAATAAGAGGTTTGGAATCCTAGTCTTTCAGAGACGGGCGTGTTTTCTTTTCGATTTGTGACCTAGTTTGATATGTCTTTCCCGCCCAATCTTCTATATCGTCGACTTGAGAACGGGGGAAAAGGGTTGAGGACTTGAATGTTTATTCCAAGGGCTTTGGGTAGGGTTGAAGGATTGCTAGGTGGAGCGTTGGAGAAGGGATGTGAGGGAGAAGGATGGATGGGGTGGGTATAATTAAGATGGTAGAGAATGTGCGTCGCATGCTCAATGTTCGATAGCCTGTCTTTCGAAACTTGGAGTCGATAAATCGAAGCTTAGGATACCTTGAGTCACAGACTATCATCTGGACACGTCGTGGTGACTACATAGAGAATTGGAGAAACGGGATGGGATAAAAGGGGTTGCGCCTGATATGAAAGATTATTCCGTCGAAATGAAGTGAAATTTCACCTGGTTATGGACAGCGAGTTTCTTAGATAAAAATCGTAGTTGCAATTCCATAGAAGCCGTTCTAGTTGTCTATGAAGCATAGTATTACACAACACCCGATTCATCAGGACCCGCAGAAAACATTGGAAAGTAACCTAAAATCTCCCAAGGGGCATTTTCTACTTGGCAATCTCGACACCACCGGCAGCCCCTATTTGATCAGCAGAGGCCAAATTGACTACAAAAATGGACAAAACTCACCAAGTGCTTTCTTAATATCTCCGTAGATTGCAAACTGAAATGAAGTGAGAGTTCCCACCATGAACTTGAAAACAGTGTTAGTTGACTGCTGGATAATATATGATATTCAAGTAACATACCAGCCTAGCCCCAATACCAGTGTAGCTACCGCGGAGTCCAAGTTCTCTTGCAATCTTGATCAGACGGCTTGTGGTGCCTTCTCCTGGGAGCCCCTTGGTCTTGTTGATCTTGCTCAGCATTGTGTCGGCGGGCTGAGAAACAAGGGCGGCGGCAAAGCCAGCCATTAGACCGGATCCCAAGTTAATGGTTGTCTGCATGCCATTCGAGGCTTTCGACTTGTCCACAGACTGATAAACCATCTCAGAGACTTTCTCGAAGACCACGAATTTAGTCATCGTGTATGGAACCCTTGGAGCATATCAGCCTGAGATAACAACACAGGAGTAGTCTGGCTCACTGTTTGAAAAGGATGGGTCCAAATCCCGAGTAGAAAGCACCAATGCCCTCAGTCGAGGCAATCTTTCCAAAGCCACTCACAAGACCCGAGGCAAATGTAGGCTCGGATACAAGACGAATTCTTGTGGCTTCTAGAGGGCAAAGCGCGATATCGGCAAAGAACTCCGCCAAGGCAGCTGAAGCAAGGTAGACGGCAGTCCGGTTGTTTGATGCTGTCTCGTAGCCCAGATAGTTGATACACTGCTGCTTGAAGAGTTCATATCCTCCAAACTTGAAAGCACCTTGCAAAAAGTACCCGGCAGCGGTAGGACCGAAACCAGTCAAGAGAGCACCCGCGCCCTCCTTGGCAATAACTTGACGGAATCCGCCGATCATGCCTCTGTTGTAGGTAACAGGGTCGAGTTGTATCCGGGTCTTAACCCTGTTGCGGTATACATCAGTCAGCTATTGGGGATGTTCTAAAGTACGCTACCAATCTACCACTTACACATCGACAGGCGTTAGGCCACCGTGGGTAACTGAACAGCATACTGCGCCGGCCAGAGCAAATCTAGAGTACAGCGCGACACCACTAAGCTTTTCAGGAGTCTGAGCTTTGGCATTCTGAACCACGGCATCGAGCTTCGGTAGGCCCGTCGATGATGAAGGCGCTGATGCAGCCATTGTAAAGAATGAAAAGGGGATGAAGGATCTGTAGGTGAGGGTGGGTGTCGGCGATTGCTAGGTGAAAGGTTGTAAAGTGGTTGGTCGAGGAACAAATCTCTAGCGCGGCACGGCTTTTTCCGGAATAAACTCCGAGGGATTTTCAGCAGTCAAAGTCTACCTCGTCGCTTCCGTTTCTCCGTTGATGAATCTACGGCCTTTCAACGCACATTTGATGTCAATTAATAACCTGGAATCCACAGCTACCGCCTTGCCTCAGGGGAACAGTGCTGGGCCGTGTCCCGGAGTCCTTAATTGCTGCATCAGGAATCTTCGACTGGCGAAGTGGATATTGAACATCTCGTGCGAATGCGGTTGTTTCCATGATGTCAAGCCCGTTGGTTGCTGCATTACAGGCTACTGCCTTGGGTTCCGCATTGAGGTTCGATGGCGACCATGATCGAATGGTCTCCATATCAGGTTAACTGGTGGCAGCCATCTTCACGTCAAGCGGGCCTTTAATATATCACGAACCCACCCAGACAAGGTCAGCGACAGTGATACTACGAGGGCGACGAATTGAATGTCCTTTTAGTACACACTAACATAATGGCCGGACCATGATTGTATAGACTGCAAAGCACACCAATGCTGCTTTGCATCTTCTTTTGCCTTCCCTCGTCTTTGGCCAAGACTTTACTTGTAAAGGCCTACCTGTACTTTCCTCTCTCTCGTAGTCGAGATTGCCACAGCTCTTCTTTCCTCGGCTTCCAACAATGAACAGCAGTAAGCCATATGGTTGTTTGATAGAGCATGTTCTCGCCACTCGTCCCGTGTCCGATACCCCCAGCTCTTTCCAGGCTCAGCCAAAGCTGCGACCCTGACTTTCTTGAGGCCCAAGTCTGTCCCTTAACACCTGGATACACTTTTTGAAGACTTTGGTTTCTCAGGAAAATAATTCACTTGGAGATATTGCAGGCGTCTCCCACGTTTGCTTAGATGGGAGCACCATCGATTGAAAGATTCTGCAGGAACTCCTATCGTAGTTATGGCAGCTTTCGCCACTACTGTATGCGGCCAAACTTGTTAGACCTAGGCTGTGTGATCCTTTCTTCTCACCTGTGCTTGTGGGTGATGTTGTTCAAGCGGCCAACTCTTTCTGCCCTTCAGAGACCACAAAGGACCTTCAAGTTTCAGGACACTGCCTCCCGATTTAACTAAGAGATTTCAGTGTCATGCCGTGTCCTTCATGCATTCCAGTAGACGAGTTTAATTCCTTCTTCATACAAGTGGCTGCTTTCTAGGTTACCGTTGTGCAACCTGTCAAAATCTCAGTGGGCTTGTTCAAAGTAGTCACCCTGGCTGATCGGCCTAGATTTAGAGGCTAGGGAAAGATGAAGGAGTTGCGCTGCTAAGCGATCTGAGACAAACTTCGTCAGCAGCCTGGGCCCGCCGTTCAACGGAAGTGGCTCGGGTATGGAAGAGTCATATCTTATCTCTGAGCCTAGGACGCTATCACAGGCCGCGCTTCTGATTGAGATGCATGTCTAAGACAAAGGTAGGCGGAAGGACAAAGTTTTACCCGCCATTCCGACAAAGGCACGCCTTGGGTCGTGATATTGGATCTTGCGCAAAGCCGCGCGGGAAGAAGAGTCTGCTTTACATCTGATTCCCTCATATCGGCGACTTTAGTAGTCGTTATTAAGGAAGTTCACAGACACGTGCTCGTACCTGGCCCAGGAACGCAAGAGATATCTCGACAACCCGGAGAGCTGCTAGAACCGCTTGGTCTAGGATCAGGAACACCGATGATAGATCCCCCGAGATCTGGCTGAGCAGAAGCTTGGAAGAACGAACTTATTGGTGGCGCTGTAATAGCAGTATGGATATGGAAAGATTGGTCCCTTGCACCAGAGTCTGTTCCAACCATGGGGTCAAAAATTCTATGGGAGCATTCTGTATCTCGAAATAGGAGTTTGCAATTGGATCTTGAAGTATATTGAAAGTGTCCTTCAGTGCTTCGATCGCTACCAGGCGCGGCAAAGGCAATTCTCAATCATAAAGACCCAATCTACAAAACATAACCTCTTTGTCGAGCCACAACAACGCCTTGGGAGGAAAAGTCTACGATACTAATTTTATTTCCATATTCGAGCGGGATTTATTTCCTACCTTTACAATAAGTTGCTCTTTGTTTTGGAATCCTCGACCTGGGCGTTTGACTCTCAGCAAAGCGCCTTGATCATCAAACCTTCAAATGTCGTTCGAACAAGAAACCGATAAAAATAAACCTTCCTCTTCCCGCGGAGGGGGGGGGGGTTTCAAATTATGTCGAGTAAATATAGTATCAATACCTGGCAAGGCCCGCGGTCATGAAACGACGACACAAGCTTTTCCTGTAGTGCGGACTCGTCTTGTTTTGAACGATGCATGAGTTCAACTAGGAAGCACGAGCCGGGTTCAAAGCATACAAGAGCAGTTCTTTCAATTCTTTGGGGTCGTGAACAGACCACGACCGACGGTTGGTGAGGCAATGCGAATGTCAAGAACCGCCAATTCTTACGATGCGTCTCCCACGTTTCAGATCATCCCTGCCAAGTTCGCGATTATGCAATGCGGTCGTCATCTAATCAATCTATAAACGTCCAATGGGTGGCGCACTCTAGATCAAGAAACGAAACAAATTCATGGGACCGCGAAAAGACTGGCACTACTATGGTTCTTCCAAGTAGCAAAAACCCTCACTGGCATATACACTATCTATGCACATGGGAGGATCTCGACTTTGACTGGCATGGTTGATGTCGCTTTTAGCAGCAAGAAGTTTGCAACGGAGTATCTGGTCCGTCACAAGACCTGGTCCAGTCTTGTTACCCAGCTCGACAACACGAGACTCAGGCAATTCTCCAGCCAGTCGTATCGGTAGTGACCTTTCAAATGGTCATGCGGTCACACCCGGTTGCTTTGGCCAATGTATCGAACCACAGTATTTTCTCTCCAGGGTAAGATCGAAGATGAGTCTAGAATCTCCAGATCAAATAGACAGCATGCCCAATCAGAGATCAAGGCTCATGACTATGATGCTGAAAACAATGAGCTAAGAGAATGAAATCTCGAACGTCGAGTTTCATGGGCACAAAGTAATCAGCCAACAACAGCGAACGACAAGATGAGGACACATAGTGAGTACTCTATCAAGGCTTGGCTTGGTGGACATGGCCCAGACGCCGATTGGAGCAGATGCGGTCAATATCTCATGGCGAGCACGTGTAGAAGCAGCAACAATAATAATAATGGCGTAGCACAACAGGTTTCAGCGAGGGCCTAAGGTGGGTAGGTCCTGGACGATTTGGGGCCATATGGGGTAAAGGTACGTCCCACGGTAGCGTCGAAAGGATCAGCACCGATCGACAGTGATCTCCCCCAATCAAGCTACCGGGATCCGTGGAACATTCTTCGTGCCTTCTATGACTCTTTCGTCTGTGCGGTAGTGCAGGTGTTTCGTCTCTTGTTACTCGAAGCGGTTTGGGCTTGCCGCTGATCGGATGACGCTAAGCAGGGAGCTACAAGCGACCAAACAGTGGCCCAATCAAGACTGGCGCTAAGCGTCAATGTGGAAATCGTTTCAGTGCAGCGGTGGGATGCCTTTTCTTCTTGTGCATGCCCTGGTCGTAATCAGACGAGACCGGAGGTGCGGCTTTGGTGTTTCAGATCTCTCTCTAATACGGACCAGATGGTCACACAAATACCTACGGAATATCCATGGCTAAGCCGCTAACCCGCCACAGGCTCGAAGTCTCGCGATTCAACCTTATCTGCTAATGCACACCATCATCTTCGAAACGCTGTACATGGCAGCGTTTCAGGTATTCTTATCTCACTCCATCCCCAACAGCCATGCACGTTGTGGGGTTGAAGACGGGGAAGCCGCGAGGGCGCCATGTCCCAACTCCCAAACCAGGGCGTTCGGGCAAGTGGGAGCGTGAGACGGTGAGAGATGAAGTGGTGAGTGGTGAGTGGTGATTACGGTATGAGTGGTGATTAAGGCATCGCTCCTTAATCCTGCTGATATTCTACGCTTCTTCCACAATGCCTGCCGACCTTCTAGAGAAAGGCCGATCAATGCTGATCGGAAGCGGAACACAGGCTGCCAAGTGGATGGAGCATCCATCGGCACTACGCATACTCAGTGTGGTGAATGGTGATGGAGGGGCACATTAGTGAAGGATAGGGCAAGCAGGGACATTGCCGGTGGTAACCCGATCCGGCTTTTCGTTGGTGAGATTATAACAATTACTGGGGTCGATTGGCTTGACCGTCCTACCACTAGTACGTACTAGCGGTGAAGCCCTTGTCCTTGGCCCCAGACGTGCATCAGGTCGGTAAGGACTGTGGACTGTACTTTGCACTAGTCGACTAGGGTGCGTCGTACTAGTGGATGTGTTTACGCAGCCTTAAAAGTAATGAAGATCCCATCGCTCTGATCCCTGCCGCTTCTGAAGCAACCGACTGCGGTGCTGTGTGTAACTTCGTTTCCCTCCAGGGAAAGTACGGTAAGGTAAGTGGTTAGTGGGTCGTGGACAGCAGTGGCTAAAACAGGGTAAGGGTATCGAAGTGGATATCGCAACCCCGATGACGTTCCCGGACTCTGACCCTGACAGGACGAGAATACTCGGACATGGACATGGACATGGGGGAGGGGGGGTGCTTGTGGTCATCCATCGTCTCTCTCTCTCTCATGTCCGCATACACCCACCTAGCACTAACTGTGGTACTCCGTCCTCCCAACTACCTACCTTACTACTTACTTGACTACCATACTTTTACTACGAACTGTAACTCGTCACTTGCCCACTACTCACACTCGATGCTCGACACTCACCAACCCTCCCTTCCCCCCCCCCCCCCCTCCCCCTCCCTCCCTCCCCAAAATCTCTAGCGCCACACGGACTTCTAACATACCCCGCAAGGGCCAAAGATAACTGCGTTGAACGGTAATCCCTCCTGCGCCTATAACCATACCCTGGTTCGCCCCCCGTTCGGTCCTAGCCCGTGCAAGCCCTGTGTATCAAGCCCTAGAAAATAATCACTCGAAAGCTATGTTGACACTATCAGCGCTCAGCGTTGATCTTCACTTTGTATTAAAAGCCGCCTCTATATCCTCATCGTTCTCCCGCTTCAACTCTGCCATTGCTCTTCTCCGCCGTCTATTCTCTTAGACGTCGCTGTATTTGTTCAAGCACATGTTTGATAGCGCTCCATTCACGATGTTGCTGTACCACAGACCTGTGCAAGCCAAAATCCCCAAACGCCGTTCTCGAGCTGGTAAGCTTCTTGTCTTGTTCCGTCGTTGGCGCTCTTCAAGCAAGCCGTCCATCATCCATACTGGGACTGACCAATGCTTTGTTGTGGCCTATAGGTTGCGTGCATTGGTACATCACTCCATCATTCTTACGTACTCGATCAATCATACTAACAGGGCCAACAGTAAAGAGAAGAAGAAGAAGTGCAACGAAGAGCGGCCGCAGTGTGACCGGTGCCTTGAAAGAGGTCTAAGATGCGAGTACGAGCCAGTCAAACCCCGAAAGAGGAGGAGGACTGTCTCCAACCCGGAGCACATGGGCATGCGACCACCTACAACGGCGCCTGGTCAGCACTTGGGATTTCATGATAGGCTGCAAGCTCTGCGCCAGGACTCGAGCTCGGGGTCCTCGATCCTCTCCGCCTCACCAACACCTTCGTTGCCGGCAATCGCGGAGAATTGGGAAGTCCACAGCGCACATTCGGTCTTTAGTGACTCGGCCTCGAGCTGCGGTAGTGATACTTTTACCGACATGAACTCTCCGTTGCCTCCCTTCGACGCCCTCGATAGCTATGCCAGGCATAGTGCGCCGGAGCTGGGCGACGTGAAGCAGCTGGCGATGGACCCGTTGGACGGCTTTGCCAAGGATCCTTACGATGAAGATATAGCGACTACGAGGGAAATATTTGCACCTACATCGGCCTTGTCCAGGAGTAGCTCATACCCAGATCCCACGAGTGCGTTCTTGTCACCCAACTCGGGTGGCTCACCTTATGATTTCAGTGTTCCCGCTTTTTCCGAATACACAAGTCGAGAATCCCGAAGAGGCCTACTCGACCACTTTTGCAACGTCTTGAGCCATCTGGTTGTTTTCAAAGAAGATTCGGGCAACCCTTTTCGACAGCTCGTATTGCCAATGGCCCAGAAAAGCCCGCCTCTATTAAATGCCATTTACGCCATTTCAAGCGCTCATCTTGAGCATCGTGGACTGCACGTTGAAGAGAGAGCGTTGGATCTCCATTCAAAGGCCTTGCAAGGATTAGCCAATTTAATTGCTCACAAAGACGAGGGAAATCGGGATGAAGTCCTTGCTGTCATTATTCTATTGTTGTATTATGAGGTGTGTCAAACCAAAGACTATATTGAAAGTGGAATTAACTCATTTATAGATTGTGCGAAGCGGCTCCTCAACGGTGCTGAATAGTCACTTACGAGGCGCCTTGTCAATTATGAGAGAAAGAAGGGGCAAGCGCGGCCCTACCAGTGCTTTTCTTGAACGAGCCTTTCGCTATTTTGACGTTGCTTCAGCCCTCTCCTTTGGCTCCTCCCCCATGTCCGGAACGATCCTCATCCCGAGCCCACAGGAATTTCATTCGATTCACGATCGCTCCGCTATGACAGCAGTCGACACGCTCTTCGGGCTTGTCGCAGACCTATGGCCCATCATACATCGACTGGCAAGCTTGGTCGACGTCAAGCGTAACCTGGACAAGGAAGAGATGGCCAGCCCTGGCCACGACAAAGCCAACAACATGCGATCTGATTTCGAAACCAACACCTCCAGCATCGACCTGGCGCTGCACCAATGGGTCCCAAAGATCCCAGCATCGGTAGTGACGACGGAAAACCCCGCGGATGATTCTCGCTTGCAGTCGATCCTCAACAACGCCGAGGCCCACCGGCAAGCGAGCTTCATCTTCCTCTACCGCACCGTTCTCTCCCACGCCCGCACATCCCCCAAAGTCCAAACTCCCACCAAGCAAGCCCTCCAAGCCTGCCTCCGCGTCGTCATCTTCAGTGGCCCCATGGCCGCCCTGGTCTGGCCTCTTTTCACGGCGGCCTGTGAAGCCGTCGAAGACGTCGACCGCAACGTCGCACGAACGGTGTTCCGGCATTTGGAGACGCGCCAGGGTATGAACAACATCGTTACGGCGTGGGAGGTGTGCGAGGAAGTCTGGCGGCGCAGCGACGCCGGCCACGGCGAGATTGAGTGGAGGGACGTTGCGAGGGAGATGGGGAGGGAAGTCATCTTTGGGTGAGAGGGTGATGATTGAGGGCATGAGGGCATGATGGATGATTTTGTATGATTATTGATGCTTGAGCCGAGAGCATGCCGGGCGTTCTGCGGCATAGATGGCATGAACACTCGCTTTTTCTTTTGTCTTTTTGAGCTACAGTAGGTGGTTATGTTTTTCTTAATCTGTACAAAAACACAACAACTATAGACTCGGGTGGTGGCAGGGCTGGCTTGGGATGCATATAGACTTTCTACGCTCACGAGTACTGTATCTTCGCATATTTTTATCTATTAGACGGGTTTTGTCATCCCGAAAAATCGCGAATCACCATCCATCACCGAAACCCCATCCTTCTCCCACCACATGGGTATCCATATCGCAATTCAACAAAACCGCCCGTCTCACCACAAAAATCCCCATCCCACCCCGCTAACAATCCCCATCCCCGCCCCCGCTAACACCAAAATCTCATCTCCCATCTCCCATCTCCAATCTCCAATCTCCAATCTCCAATCTCCAATCTCACACACCCAACCCGCGATCATCCCCCCAACCACATAACCTTCCTTCCTTCTAGCGTCAAAGCCGATCTCCGAAACTCCACACCTTTGCTTTTTGTTTTTTCTTGGCTCGAAAACAGGGATCGACCTAGAAAATGGGCTGGCTACATTACGTAATACTTTATGTAAAGGTAAGGTAGGTAAGAGTTAAGGCGCTAGAAGGCGCTATGGGGGGGCTAGAAGGCGCTAGGGGGGCTAGAAGGTGCAGGGGGGGCTAGAAGGTGCAGGGGGGGCTAGAAGGTTTAGGGAGGGATGGTGGGATGGGATGGATGGATTGTGGGAATCTTTGGTTTTTTGGGGGTGGGGTTTTGTAAGTGCGCTGGTTATGTTGATGGTGGTGGGTTAGGTTTGGTTTGGGTTGGTTTAGGTAGGTAGGTTGGTAGGTAGGTAGGTAGGTAGGTATGTGACCATGAAAACCGTACGGAATACTGCGGAGGTCTTTGCGGAGGTCTTTGGAGGGGGGGGGGCGGTGGAGATGGGATTAGTCGCTACCTATGGTTTACGGACGACTTAAGTTCATCATGAAAGGTCGGTACTATCACAAGCCACCAGAAACGAAAAAAGCTGAGGTGGGTCTCGTCGTTGGCGATTTGCCTTGGTTTGGTTTTGGGTTGGGTTGGGTTGGTTTGGGTTGGGTTGGTTTTGGTTTGGTTTTGGTTTGGTTTGGTTTTGGTTTTGGTTGGGGAATTGGCGGTGGAAAGCTCAGCTGGCTGGCTGGCTGAGGGACCCTTCTAGGGGATTTCCTGATTGGGAAGGGGGGCGTTTGGTGTGACGCGGGGGCGTGTGGTGGGGATGGGGATGTGGGGATTGATGATGGTGGTGGTGGTGGTGGTGGTGGTGTGATGCGGTAAGGCTGGTTGTGGTTGTGCGGTATGTATGGGTGAGATGGAGAATGATTGGTATGAGCAACACCAATCGGTCCTCTCTCTATTCTCTACCATACCCACCAAAACACACCACCACCATCCTCCTCCCTCCTGCTCCTTCTCCTCCTCCTCCTCCTCCTCCTCCATACTTGCATAACACCGGGAACCCACTTCTCCGTCTGAACTAGGTACCTCTTCCTACCTTACTTGCAATAAATCTTTCGTGAGCAAAGGCCTTGGTTGGATCTAATCTAATCCGCAACCGCAACCCCCCCTCCCCGGCCAGCCTCGCATACCGTTTCTTACCCTTGGCATCATCTTGCCATGCATTCCATCTACTGCAGCTTTGACTTTTCGCATGCTGGGGTCGATGTTATCGTCCATGTAGTACCGTTATCGTCGTGCATTGCGTTTCTGGTTTGATTGTCGTTTAAGCATGTTCTTTTTCAATGACTGTGGGAAATGGTTGGTATCCAGTTTGTTTTCGTTGCATATGAGATTCTCGTATCTGCTGCTGCTGCTGCTGCGGTTGATTACCCGTTTTCTCTTTGAATGTACTAAACGCAGAGTTCTCGCCAATGTGAGAGAGGATTTACTCGGGTTGGCGTCGGAAAGCTCTCGGTTCTAGAAGTTCAGAAAACAATGCTCAGTATCCTGACTTCTGGACAAACACAGCCCCTTCTGCAAGAAATATTTCAAGATCCAAAACCGAAAACGACCCGCATGTTCATGGCAACCTATGCCTCGTATTATCAAAGCCAATCGTGCCCTGCATCAATTCCATTGTTCTAACATGCAAAGTGCGCTGGCGGCTCATGCCCGTTCCATGTCCACGGCTACTCCCATACGCGAACGTCCGACCAACCCCAGCGGCATGACAAGCTCATCAGCAGGGTTATCCACCCATTCAATCTTTATGATGCCAGTCCAGGTAGGTGATAACAAAGAAGAAAAACAACCACAACACCATTGTACCAGCGCTGTTAGGAATCGAACCTAATATAATATAAGTCTCCAACGACTATAACGCGACCTACATCCAACTCCGCGAATCCTTGCTCTTTCGCTTCGATGGACCTTGAAATTATGTTGTGAGTTCTCCACCTGGTCACCAAGAATTCTTCATCTACCTTTCCATAAGGGTCTGAACGAATTAAAAAATCAAAAACATACAACAGAAGGGATTCGCTGGTCGTCACCGACCCAACTACTAATCTTCCGATCACAGGCTTGTGTATGGCAGAGCGGACGGGATGCCCATTTCTCCTGTGTCTATGGTCGTATGTAGAAGAGATATTCTTGTTTGGCATTATATTTTCTTGTTGGCAGGCTTCCGAAGCTAAGCAGTCGGTGTGGACATTCTAACCCAGTATCGACTATCTCACTCGCAAACATCTTTCTGCGCTCCCGTCAATTGTTATAGATGTTAATTGCTACCACCACCGCTCAAACAATCTACCGCCTTACTCTCCCCTCTTCATATCCCTCCTCATTTTCCCTCTAACCCACAAAACCCCCATGATCCCTCACCCCTCCAACCCACCAAGACCCTCACCCAAACGCGAGAAGCTCCCTCTCTCGCACATGAACTATCCCTTCTTCACGAACAGCAAAGTCCTCGCAGAATCATGCTTGCGCGAGTTCTGTGCGTAGCCGTGCCGTGGGCCCGCGATGATTCCGGTACCCGGAACCAATCCCCCTTCCCTTCCCTTCCCACCGTCCACCCCCCTCCCTTCCCCCCCCCCCACAACTCGAGCTTCCCCAGCACTCATCTCCCCCTTTTCTTCAAACCCAAAATTCCTTCCTTAACCCCCACCACTAAACCCCACTCCTCTCCCTCCCTTCCCCCGCGCAAAAAGGGCTCAAAAAAATGGCTACATACAGCACACCGAAATCATCCCATCAGCGGGGTTCGACCAAGGGGATTGATTGATTGATTGGGGGAGAGTGCATAGCCCCCACAAACGCGGGAAAGTCAAAAGCCTCATGAGTTGGATTGGGGAGATGGATTTGGGGTGTGGGACTTGTGGGGTAAAGCGTTGTTTGGCGGACAGTGATGTGGGTAGAGGGTTTGGTGCTGGGGTTTCGATGTGTGGGGGATGGGTTGGGGGGAGGTGGGGGGTGTGGTTGGTGGAGATGTAAAAAGGGGGGAGGGTGGGGGGGGGGTTAATGGTGTTTGGGGATTAGAGATCTCGCCTCGGGAGTGGGGGGTTGCGTGGAGGTGGGTTGTGCGAGGTCTTTTGGCCTTTGCGTGGAGGTGTGGTGTTTTGGTCATTTTTGGGGTCCCCTCTGCAGAGTTCATTCGCGATGGAAAAAAAAAAAAGTCGTAATTGCGGTGCTGGATCTCCGGGAACTGTGGGGTGGCGCTTGAAGGGTTTGATTGGGGATGGGTTGGGAGAGCTGGGTCAGGGGTATTGTTGGATGGCAATGAGAAGGGTATGTTTTCTTGAGGGGCTGTTGTTAGCTTTTCATCAAGGGCGGAGAGGAAGTGAAAGTCGAGAGTACTTCAAGAAGCGAGTGTTGCACAAGGAGAAATTTTGTTTGTCGGAGCAAGTGATGTGCCTAAGAAGCCATCATAGTTCTCTCAATTTTTCAAAGCCTTTCCGGCTAACCACTGACAGATACCTGAGCCTCGGAGCACCGAATGTATCTCCCTTTCAAGAAAGCCATATCCCTGCAATCATAAATCTCTCAGCGTCTCACGTCCTCGTCAAGCCGACCACCGACAGATACCTAAAGTGGGCTTGAGACCGTTCTGCTCTTTGGAAGATTGCAAGTCGCCCACAACCCTAGGCAGTCTTCGGAAACCAACCCCAATCACCCCCCAGCTCTCCGCTTCATACCCACAACCACCCCTCTCTTCTCCCACAAAATCCACGTCTTCTGCTCCTCCCACTCCCACGCGCGGCCCTCGCGTTCAATGTCAAAGTGCCACAGCAGCCGTGCGAGGATGAGGCGCATTTCCAGATAGGCCAGCTTGCGGCCGATGCAGTTGCGTGGACCGAGGGAGAAGGGGTGGAAGGCTGAGGTTTGAGAGACGTGGGCGTTGGGGGGAAGCCAGCGGGAGGGGTAGAAGATGTCGGGGAAGGCAGGGAAGTTGGTGGGGGAGCGGAAGGCGGCGTAGTGAGAGGCGAGGACTTGGGTCTTGGGTAGAGATGTTAGTAAGTACTAGTGACAGGGGAAGCGAAGGACTCGGAAGCAGGAGACGTAGCATCAGCGAGATACGGGAAGGAAGGTCTGAGTAGGAAAGAGACACGAAGAAAGAAAAGGTTGCAAAGAAGCGATCCAGGGGGTACAGAATAAAGACTTACACCGCCAGGAAGCCAGTGCCCGTCAATGGTGCCACCACCGACCGGAACTGCGCGAGGAGAGCCAAGAGCTACAGGTGCACAGATACGAAGGCCTTCGTCAATGACAGCACCGAGATATGGGAGTTTACTGATTGCTTCAAACGTCATATCTGCCGGATGTGCAAAAGAACCGCGGATTTCGTCGACCAGTTTTTGAAGAGTCTCTGGATGATTGACCAAGCAATTCGTGATACCCGCAAGCGCGGTAGCAGTCGTCTCGCTACCCGCTACGATGACAAACGGAAATGTCGCCTCAATCTCTGGTATCGTCATGCCCTTTTCATCGTTGTAGCGTAGGATGTAGGCCATGAAATCGATGTTTTTCTGGTCTGTTCCGCGCTGTTCGAGCCTACGGTCAACTCTGGCCTTGATCATGTCGAAGTGATCACGTCGCTTTTGCGTCACGCTTTTGGGTAACATTAGACGCAAGACACGATCCATGCCGGGCAAATATTTGCAAGAAGCGAACAGAGCGGCAGCTTTGAAGCTTGAAAAGAGAATAGCCACCCAAGGATGATAGTGAGATTCTTCAAGGCAGTGGAAAGATTCGCCAAAGCATAGGTCGCCCATGATGTCGAACGTAACGAAGTTGTACCACTGCCCAACGTCGATTACTGCTTTGGAAGTAGCCGAAGCCGGGACTTTCTCATCAAGGCGGTTCATCAAGAGATCCACATATGATTGTAAGATGGGTTCTTGTAGCCGGCGAGCCTTGTCAGAAAAAGCGTGGGAGAACAACCGCCGGAAACGGACGTGATCCGTATTATTGGCGCCATGGATCGAGTGAAACCCGTTGACCTGAGGGCGTATCCAGATGGGGTTCTTCTGGAAGTCTTTATTGCCATAGATATCCGAAAATGCTTTTCCACTGACGAAAGATAGCTCATCTGGAGCGATTCGGACCACCTCACCATATTGATCATGGAGTGCTTTAATCCGATGGACTAGGTCACCCCTCTGAAGTGCTAGCACATACGGTATGCGAGAGCACGCCCAGGCTTTTGGTCCAGGAAATTGAGCTAAAGGACTGGCATACAAGTTGTACGTTGCAGTACCAATGATATACTGTGAAAGTTTAGTAAGGTGCGCTCAAGCCACGCTCTAGAACTCACCGCTGCAAATACGAGGATTGAGAAGACCAACAGCTTCGAGATCAGCCCGACATTGACGTAGGTTAGCTCCATGACGACCTTCGACCGGTGTGAATGTCAGAGATGAAAGCTATAACTAGAGGATGAGTACTGTAAGTTCGAAAGCGCTGTGCGAGGGCATTCTTGATCAGTGGTCTTTCTGACAAGGAACTCATTCACAACTCTTCAGTTCCAAACACGGGTTAGGGCAATACTAGGATCTATATTCAGTTTCGTGGCACTTCACTTGAGCGGCATCACCCCTCGACCATATATCATAATTTCAAAGCTGGAAGAATGGCAATGAGTAGCTTTGGCCCATGGCTGTTAGTCAGTCCTACAATTGGGACAGTAGCTGGCTGCTCTTTTCCTCATCAGACCAAATCAAACATACGTGGTCGTGAGGCAAAGGGGAACTACGTCTTGAATCACGCTGACTGTACTCGTACCTTAAGGTCAAGGACGATCCCGTCAGGTGATGAATAGGTATGATGGGCCAGATAGAGTAACCGCTTTAGGCTCAGGCTGTGAAATTTAGCGCGCAAATGCCTTTAGAGCGCGCGCAACGTCGTCTAGGCCTACACTTTTCGTCAGCTCATAGCTACAACTTTCACTCTCGAAAGCCTCGAGAGTGCATTCATCTGGGTTTAGTGTTCTACGATTTCCACCTCTTCAAGACCTCGGTCTAACTCGCCACGAACGTTGAAAGTGATATGAAGAAAGTGGACGCATAACATCTATTCTCAAGCCTGTGGCTAGCTTACTGTTGTTCGTATGGGAACCAATAGACGCACACCCTTTCTACAATCGTACGTCCCTTCTCCATCATTGGTTGATACAGTATGGATTCGATTACTTGGAGAGGACAAACGGCGCAAGCATGACTCTATCCTATAAGGAATGCATTGATACCAATACGGGCAGCTATAACAGGCAGGTAACAGTCTTACGACAGCTAAGCAAAGAAAGGTACTGAACGTCATGGCCTCTCAATGCCGGAAATAGAACACTATGCGCTGGCTTCTACCATTCCCTCCAGAACTTTGCTGAGATGGCGAGTCTGCGAACCTCTATTCCAGGAATCATCACAGGTAAGGATTGATCACTTCGGGATTGTATGTCCCTGCCGTAGTACAGCACAGGTCTTGAATGCTATTGCCTGAAGCAAACAGAGACTAGTCAGAAATCGTTTAGGTAGGGACTAACCAGTCAACTCAGAGATGTGCATGATCCTACCACCAGCATCGTACAGGCAGTTGTCGGCTCCGTAGAAGACGTCATCGTACTCAATAGGCCAAATAGCGACAAGTGTGCATCCAGGTTTCACTATATCAGTCCGATCTTTGGGATCAAAACCCCCGTGGATTATTGCGCCTCCGCCATAGAGCACGGCTGAGGTTTGTTTCCAGGTTTGGCAGACCGGTTCGTCGTTGACAACGACGCAGCCGCTATTTACATGCTGCGAGGAAATGTGTTAGTGGTGATGGAAGTTGAACGTGAAGGTGAGACAGACAAATAAAGTTGCTGAGGCCATGGCTGCCAAGCCGGCGGATATGAACAGGGTGAGCTTCATGGCGGTGGCGATGATTATTTCTGTGTGAGGTCGGGGAATTTTATCCCTACTTTATATACCCGACAGCCAAGCATGAAATATGCTTTATTTACGCGCACCGAAAATTCTCCGTACACCAAATTTCCTCCATATACGCGCACCAGCCAAGGAGAAGTTTCCGTGACGAGTACGATTCTGTTTCTATATTTAGGAGATTTGCAGAGCGTCGGAAAGTAGAGAGGCAGCGGCATACTAGTGAGTAAGTTCCATATTGAATGCACTGCTAAAGAAAACCTAGTTTATGATGCTTTTGGCTAAGGTGTCAGATTCTCATTTCGATATTAAAGAAAGCGGAAGAATCAACAGCATATTTGGTTAAGATTCTGGCTAACCTATTGGTCTTTCATTGACTTAACTTCTTTTACGCTTTTGCCCTGACAGGGCTCGATGATTGATGATAGAGAGTTACTAGTGGACTATTCTTATCTTCTATTTCATGTTATAGCTGAGGCTACATTGACGACCTCTAGTACATTAGAACCTGAGCACTGCGGTTTATGCGTAATGGTTTCTTTTCACATTCGGCGGCTGATGGTGTCCTTCTCGGATAGGAAACCCCTCTTCTTTTGCTTTAACCCAATACAGATGTTCTGACGTTGTTTTGGGATCATATGGTTAGCCTGAACAGTTCCCTAGTATCCTTTGACTCTTCAGGTTGCACAATTGGGCAAGGCATCATGCACATTGCGTGAGCCATCGGCATCTGATATTCATGAAAGTCTCTAATACGCCAGACTTACGGCGAGGCAAAGCGTATCAATCCCACCTGGACTGAGATTGTTAGCCAACGGTGTCATTTTGATTTCCCGAACCCTCTGATGATCCTTATGGCCATTGATGTTTCTTTCTGTATCTGTACCTTAGGAACCATTGACAGAGAATACTCACCTCATCGCGGCCAACCGTTAGCGACGCGTGGCCCCTGTCACACAGATTTAGTCATTGGCCAGAGAAACTGTAATCAAGTCCATCTGATGTATATGTGCATCCCTAATTAGTGCCTCTGGGCTCGAATAACGGTGGGTTACTTTTCCAAGCTTGCGTTTCTGGCCTGGATGACCCATTAATAATGGCCATGGAATACACAATGAGACACGCCTATCTTGCGATCGCTCCATGATCTCGCTGACCTTCGAGCCCAAAAAAAACCTAGCTCTGATTACATGATTCTTTTCGGCGTGGTTGGTCCTCGGCTCTTCGAGATGGTCCTAACAACTGATAAAGGTTCGTTCAAAATCTGACGGTAGAGCAAATGGTCGGATTGCGTGCGTTGTGTAAGGTAACGGTTAATTTGGACCTAGGTACCTTCGAATGAATCTTCAAAAGTCAAGCTTATTTCACCAGAAAGAACCAGGTGACTTGATCACATCTGATGCTATCTCGCTAATTCAGTCGGCCAAGCTGCTAAGAAAAATCAACAGTCGTGCATCTACCTCAGCACGGAGCCGCCCCCCAATTGTGAGAAAGCATTCGCCGGAACAAATCTCCCGCGTCGCTGCATCATCTTACCGTGAACCCCCTTAAGTAAACCCATGTTACAAAATCCAGCGCAGACAGAACAGACACACACACAACCATCACCCCACACTCCAACTCCCGCCCCCTCAAACCCCACCGCCCCCCACACCCGTCCGCACATCCACCCCCCCAACTCACCCACCACTCACCCGCCAAACCAACCAACCCCTCCCGCTCCCAACGCATCTTCCCCATGCATCACAGACTCCAGCATCGCCTTGCTGGATCCATAGCCCACCATTCTCCATAGCCACACCTCCATGCCGTCGATACGGCCAGCGGACAAGCCCACCGTGATGGTTTCCCGCACAGCGGATTCTTGCAGCAATGAAACGATGGTTTGGACGAGCAGATGTGATTGATGGAGACGTGCGCGTGGAGATCGGGTGTGCAGGGAAGGGGGGGTTTAGGCAATGTGGCGGAGGTTTCTTGCTGGTTCCTGCGTTGGCGATGGAAGTTCAGGTGGGTTGGTACTTGATTCCCACTACTGGAAACAGTGTCGGTTGATTTTTCTGTTCCTAAGAATTGATAACTTTTGGATTTACTTGGTTGTGGGTGGGTGGGTGATGGCGGTGGCGGGGTCTGTCGGGCAAGCGGCTGTCGATATCGATGACGATTAGGGTGCTTTGGGGAGGGTGGCGAGGGCTGAGGAGGGTGGGTGGGTAGGTGGGAGGGAGGTTTTAGGACAGCGATGGTGATGGTGGGGGGGGGAGGTAGGGGATGTGAGACCTTGGCCGAGACCTGGCAAGGTTTAAGCTCGGCGTGGATGGTTGGGGCTGTTTGTGTTTGGCTTTCGTCTCTGTTGGTGGCGGTGATGAGGTAGGTTGGGAGATTTGCAGATGTGATGATGGTGATGGTTTTGGGGGTGTTGCTTGGGGCAAGATGGGTTCGAGGCCTGGTTTGAAGAAAAATGGACGAGCGGAGGTCGTGGCGCGTGAAGAGATTGTTACCTTTTTTCTTTCTTTATGTAATGTAGTCCGATTGTGGGATTTGATCAGTAAACAAACAAACTATTGCAATTGATGTTTCAGCTTAGGAATCGCGTTGATATGTGTATCCATGCATATTGACTTGATAAACGGTGACATTTTAGTTGAACCAAGTTCGTTCAACGTCGCTATGAAATCAATGTGTTTTCGCGACGAGAGACTCAGGATATGGAATGAATCGTGCAGGGCACTGGAGCGATTGCTTAACTCAAGCAGTCCTCTCCGATGGCTTACTCGAACAATCACCAGAATGTCTCCCTTTGACTCGATTCGGAGTTCTTAGCAAAGATTCCACGATCAGGTGATCTTGGAGCCATTCCAATTGATAGAACCTCGATCCACGATATCTCCAGCCTCGCCGAATAGGGGCAGGGTTGAGTTTTCAGACTTGCGACTCTTGCCGAACACGATGTTCCCAATGACAGAGCCGGCATCTTTGTCGTGTGCTTGTCGGATCATCTCGGAGCAGGAAACTGGTTTAGGAGCAGGACCGGTGATTGTGGAGTCGGTACCGTAGGTGACAGTATGTTCAATGCCATTGCTGCTGTTGCCCATGTCCCTTCGGAGAGCTTCGACTTGCTTTTTCATTTCTCGCCACAGCTCGTAATCGTCAAGATCACCATCTTGGTCGTCTCCACCGCCGCGTACGCTTTCTTCAGAACGATGACCCGCGATGCTCAGGAGAGTGGCGACGAATGCTTCCTTGAGATAGGCGAAACTGAAATCCTGCGTGATGACTGCGATGGCGATGCAGAGTTTCTTTGGGAAGAGGATGCTGGGTTTACCCTTGAGCTTCTCCCTCCAGTAGTTGCAGTACAGGACCCTTTCCTCGTCGGAAGGCAATGGGAATAAATATTTCCTGTCGAAACGAGACGGACGGCTTGACAAGCCAGGGTCCAATTGATCCAGATGGTTTGTACTAGCTACCATAAAGATCCCGTCGTTGTTCTCCAAGCCGTCCACCTCATTGAAGAAGTAGCTTCGGCTGCTGGGCGTTACAATGGTATCAATGTCCTCTAAGATGAGCATGCAGGGCGCCATATATCGAGCTTGCACAAAGATGCTTCGGATATCCCATGTCTGTGGTGCACTCTTGACATAAAGAGCGGGTATGGAACGCCTCTGTAGGGTGGAAAGGGAGTGCATAAGTGCTATAGGTTCCAATTAACATAATCGCTGTTCCACCAATATAGATTCATGCCCACCTTTGATCGAGATAGTTTTTCCATTACCTAATCCAAGATGAGTGATTGGTCCCCTTCAGAAGAGAACAAAGTAAATAGTTACCGGCAGGACCATGAAATATCACACCTCGCTAGCAAGAATACGTCAGCTTTGGTTCGGTTGTTATCTAGTTTCTAGTAAAGGAATTTCCATTGGGAAATCTGGTGAAATCGAAATTGCGAACCTTCCAGGGAACTCCGAGGTCTTTATAGATATCTTCGCCTACTAAATGTTAGTACGCGCCACACACACTTTCCACTAGGAAGAAAAGAGCCCACTATCGAAGAACTTTTTCATGAGTTCCACCAATGTTGTCTTCATATCCTCATTCAGAATCACATCATTCCAATCGGCCTTTTGGACTTCGTTCCACAGCTCCTTGCTTGCCCTCCAATAGCCATCATACACGAAGACGTATTCGTCGTCTTTGGGATATTGCCATCTACCCACGGCCTTCATCAATGCATCGGTGACGCTACTGTTCGACAGTATAGTTTCGCCTCCGGTAGGTTCCTTGAGTATATAATTCATGACAGAAGCTCCCGTCTGGATGATGTATAGGATAAAATCCTCGGTACCCCATCGGTAGTGGTACTTGGCAAAAGCTCTACCCTCGACAAGCTGCTCGGGGATTCCAAGACGCGGATCGCCTGGGTAGTAACCACGAAAGCGTTCAATTGAGTCCGTCTTGGTGTCCAATTCTGCAGAAGCATATCCTGCAGCGGCGAACCGAAGGAGTGCGGGTGAATAAGAACTCGTAACAGTAAGACACAATTCAGGATATTGACGGCGAATAGCAGCTATGATGGACGTCAACCCCTCATAGGCGTGGGCGCTATAAAGCTCTTCGTAATCATCGTAAAGCTTGGAATGGCTAGACCGGGTGACGAGGGTGAAGGCTTCTTGCTCAGACATTGTGGGATGGCTTGCATGTACTTGTACAACAGTCAATTGAGAAAGCTAGAGAGGAAAGATATATCTTTGTGAGAGGTGATGGAAGAATCGCCAAAAGTTGGACAGGGCAGATCTAGGCAACAAGATGCAAGTGGGCTTTGCAGGATCCGTGCCGCAGTTGCACCGCCTGCTTTGGATTCCACAGGAAGCGCAACGGTTGCGCGTGGGATATGCAAAGTACACATATGATTGGTAGGATTGGAACAGAGGGAGAGACACACTAGAAGACACTGCCACGACTACTACGATCGACTCGAAACCTGGTTCAAAACGCAACCTTTTGTTGATAGAGAGAAAGAGGCTAATGGAAGTATGTCACGTGGTGCAAGACTGCCGGGATCTGAAACGGCCCAGGATCAAACTGGATGGGATCTCCGTTATGCGAGCTTGCCTACTTTCTATCGCTTCGCCAGACACCTCCGTACTCAACACTCGATAAAGTACCACAATTTGTCTATAGTTTGACCTCCTACACTATTCCAAGGTTCTTCACTATGAGACAAGAAGTTCACGTATCCAAAACATCCGCTTCTTGAACCACCGAAAGACGAAGCCTATGCCGATTCTAAAAACAGAAATGTCCGACATGTTAATTCTTTGCTTGTTCATTGATTTCGTCTGTTGGCGTTGCAAAGATCAACAGCTTCACCTCGGATCTTGTTGGCAAGCGGGCGAGGGCGAGGTTATGGGATCCCTGTCCCTATGAAGCTGTCCAGTCAAAACCCTTGGGGTTGTTAGTAGGTTCCCAACCTAAACTCAGCAAGGACTGATTCTTTCGGAGGATCGAGGGATTCAATTGGACGCATTGAACCGACATTCAACTTCCGATTAGCAAGAGGAGCATATTCCGCGTTCGACAAAGGTAGAGCTATGACGATCATGATTATAGCGGTGTGCTGTTGTTGAAGCAGCGATAGGTGTAAGTGTCTAACCAAACCAACAGATACCCCTGACTAACCCGATTAGGATAGGCCCTATGTATCACGTGCATCAACAAGTGCTAAGAGGAAAGTTCCGCCCTAAGCTGCGTACCGGTAATTCTAAGCGAGCATTACATGGTCACATAGGTAGGGTGCGAATCTGTTTAAAACATGTTTTTTGACTACCTTCTTTAGGCTAGCTCAAGACGTGTTTTAAACTCGTTTCTTGAAGGATGTTTTAAACACAGGGGTGGTTTATATTTATAGTAGCAACTTATAGAGGGTTAATTGGCCTGCAGATCGACCCCTTCACCATGTAAAGGAAGCTCCAAAAGCACCTAGCCGTCGATGACGCTATCCAAATACTCGTTGAGGGTGTTCTCGCTCGAAGGATTTAGCCTAGCCATGGCAATTTCCTTCTGCAATAGTCTATCCTCGACGACACTGAACAGTATCAGCTCTTTCAGGTATGATTATCTTCTGGAAGTTATCGGCGACGAGCTGGTTTAAAGGCCTACCGCCACGTTGCGGAGGCATTGCTGAAGATAGGAGGTAGGAGGTAGGTAGGAAGGAACCTGCAAGCAGGTTAGTACTGGCGACAGCGAGGTCATCGGTCAACAGCAAGGTGAACCTCTCTACTATAATCCTTACCCAGCTTACATAATTAAAAACCAATAAAACGAAGCAAAAAAGCCGCTAGGAGGTTTTAAACACGTCTTTTGTAGAAAAGACGGTTTTATTCGTACCCTACACATAGGGGTTTTCACGTTGAGGTTCTTCATGTGTTTCTCTTGCATGGGGCAGACCCTGAGTCAAGACCGAAAGAAACCATTGCTCGCAACCTAAGCTCAAATACTAAGTCTCTAAATTGATGCTTTTTCCAAATCTGGCGTACAGCTCGACCTTCAATCCTGTCATCTCTTCCCTAACGGTATTTAGCTTAGCCTCAACAGCAGACACGGATTCCTCAATATTCCCCGTCGATACAGAAAGCAGCTCTTGCACTTCAGCCAACGGCAATGAAATAAAAGCATCTCCCATCTTGTATCTGTAGACTGATCAGCTTAGTTCAATGGGACGAGAAGACCTTAAAAGTCACTGCCTACGGGACTTTCTCATCTTCGTCGGCCAGCTCTAGTTCGTTGGAAATCTCATCTAAGTCTTCCTTATCCTTCTATACTGCTGATGAGCTGGGGATTCTAGAAAACCGAAAAGGAAGATCCCTACAGCCTTGATCTTCAACTCCTCTTCTAATAGCATCTCTCGCTGATGCAATCGACTGAATCTGTTAATTTTGTCTTGGTCCTCGCGCCGAACTTCAAGCTCGTCCTTGCCCACTGCCGCCTCATCCTCTTTCGAGAGCTAAGACATTTCATGAGTGTTTTATCAGGCTGTGCCTGAAAACCGTGGGACATACCATACGGCGCTGCATTGCCACAGCTTCACTTTGGTAGGAATGGTTGTACCGTTAGAGATCTGAGATCTACTATTGAAGGATAATAGCAGTCGCAATTAGACGGGTCGAGTTGCCTTGTTGGTGGGATCCGCGCTTGAATCAAAAAGGTAAGGTGGGCTTAGTTTACCTCGGCAGAGATGTAACTCAATATCGTATTACGTAATAAGGCTCGGCACAATCTCAACCGGTGAGAATGTTCAGTGTCTCTTATCACGCATTCTAGAGGTATTGATTTCTAGGTCGAGATATCACATCTTGTGAAATGTGAGGCTATAGACATGAACTGTGAAGTCGGTATATAAAATGTAGCGGCAGATTGATAACCTTCTCTTCTACCTAGAACCGATTGGTCTTTGATAACTATCAGATAGATCACTTGAATATCCGATGATGAAGTAAGAGATGTTGATTCACGTGATGCTCAGGGCCTATCCTAATCGGGTTAGTCAGGGGTATCTGTTGGTTTAGTTAGCTAAACCGTTCACCCCCATAAATCCTACACACTTACACTTATCGCTGCTTCAACAAGAGAATGGGTCATAACTTATGCATAGAGGCCCAAAGTTTTGTTTATTTTGGCTATGTGCCACAGTAGCAAACTGCAGCCAACAGATGGGATACACAGTGGGAATAAACAAAACTTTGCAGCCTCTATGCATGACTTATGACCGTTTCTCTTACTAGCTCTAGCCGTTTCTTGAACCACGTTGGCACAGATCAAGGCGTCGTTCCGAGAATCAAGACCTCGACTCGACCTTGGCCTGAAGCTTGCCTGGAAAGGTTGTGCAGACCATCGCAACAGCGGCGAAATATATTGCTTGAGTAGCTACGTTGTTTAACAACTCTGACGCACATAGGTTGATCGTATGTTAGATATGGTAGACTCTACTTCTCGCTGGTGCTAAGGGCGCCGTAACCATGGTTTGAAAGCAAAATAACGCCCAGCTCAACTTCAGCTCAGTCGCTGCTCAGTTCGCACCGCCGTAGCTTAGGGTGGTCACCCTTTGAGGTCTTGCTGCACTCCGAATCATTTCAAGTCTGCCCATTGATCCAATGCCTCACGGAGTCGCTTCCACCGTCCACCCTGCCACTCGCATAGCTGCTCCCACTCCGGAAGCGTCGTCTTCAACATCGCCAGCCAGCCGCCAACAATGATGTCTGCATAGGACATGGTCTCGCCCTCAAGGAATGGACCGTTGTCATATCGATACAACTTTGCGAACTCTTCCATCTCGGCCTTGAAATCCTCAACCATCTTTAGTCGTGCTTCTCCCTCTATGACAAGATCACCCCAGCCACTGACGTGGAGCCGGCGCACGAATTCGGCCTTGCTGGCTTCCGCAGTCTCTGGATTGAATGGGATTCCCTCGGAGCAGAGAATAACGTGCCGCGAGAAGAGAGCATCCACATGCGCGTTAAACACGCGGTGTATGCCAATGCTGTCTGGTGGAAAGAGACGCGAACCGCTTTGCGGGTACCTCTGATCGAGGTAGATAGCGATTTCGAACGAATCGCCGACATAGGTACCCGTCGCTGCATCGTGAATCATTGGCAGCGTGTAGAAGTCGCTGTCATCGGGGAGCTTGCGCACAGGAGTGACGCCATGTGCCATGCGCGTTGCCTTGACGTCAGGCAACTCAACCCACTCCGTCTGGTATGGCACAGACTTGACATTCAAGGCGTAGCTGAGGAAGCGTAGATGTCAGTACGGAATCGGCCGTCGATGAGCAATGTGGAGTTATATACCGCGTTTTCCAGGGATTTACAGCATAGGTTCGCTTTGGTGGCCCTGAGGCAATGTCGAAGAAACGAATTGGGTTTGATGATGTCGCCATGATTTGCTGATTTCCCACCGAATCTTGGTAGAAGCTGGAATCTTCTTCGTTACGAAGCGTGCACGAACTCAAAAGTCGGCGACTGAACCTGAATGTGCTTACTACTTGTAGGCCGCTTAGAGCACCGAAGTCAGCAGAGCCTTTGTAATCCGTGGCTTTAATAAGCACAGCGATCTACCTGCCACCTGCATGCATGCATGACATTTTTCAAGTGAAAATATGTCAAGCACGAAATTCTACCGCCGAATTCAATTAATAATAATAATAATTAAATTCGTATATGGAGACAGGTGTAAGGATCTCTGGTTAAGATACCGTATACGCTGCTCTTGGCTAGATTTAGCTGATCTGAGCTATCTATACCGTATCTTGGGAAGAACTGTATGACATGGCGACGAGTGCACATTCCAGTCGAAGTCTCTTTCGTCTCAGGTCCGAAAGCCCCACAGTCAACAAGACATTGGAAGATTGCTACCATAATCGATAGGCGCATAGACGGCTCTTAGGGCTTACCCTTGTGTATCACGAATTCTAACGTCAACCGATAGCTTTCCCAACAGCAAGGAGGTACACACTCTGTCGTAGCCTATTGCGCTTGGATCCATCATTCCTTCTCTCAAAGCACATATGGACTCAATTGGGATCAACCAAGCATGACAAGGTCTGGCGCCCACGCCACAGGTCGGGCGAGTTTACGCTTTTTGAGAGGCAATGCGTGGCCACTCCGATTCAAAGCCCAGGACTGTATGTACTTTAGTATTCCATACAGCCTCTTCATCGAAGACAGCAGCTGGTGGGGGGGACCTAATGTGTGTACTGCCTTAGTGCCGTCCAATTGCTTATCAGACGGTACCTTATCTCTAAACAATGCACAACCCCGCAAGCACTGTGTCACTTTGGATTATCTATCATCCATGGATAAATGATCTTTATTTTACTTCAATTCTTTCAACTTGCTGTTCTTTTCAACCCAAAGTAATTCCGTAAGCTCCATTCACAATGTCGTTTGAGGGCGAGACATCCTCGAGGGTTGAAAGACGCAAGGTCTCTGATGCACCACCATTTGAGCATACCGTCGAGGATGACGATGCAGCCGATCTCGGTATGATATTGGGGAGTACACGATTGGGGAAGAGCTTTGTTGACATCTCGCATAGCCAAGCTTGGGTATAAGCAAGAGCTGCGACGGAACTTTACCATGATCGAGGTCTTTGGAATTGCATTCAGTATCATGGGTCAGTCGTATTTCTTTGATCGACTATCGACTTGACGAAGTCCAATCCTCTTTCATCGGATCAACGTAGCGGACTGTCAAGACTTTTCAAACAAGGATAGATAGAGCGTCTGTTCGGATCACCGCTTCATACTCTGTCGTTATGTCCGAAAGTCATCACCCCTTTATACTCTGTCGTTATGTCCGAAAGTCATCGCCTTATATTGTCGGGTCGGTTTTCTAGTTGGCGAATGAGGTTTCTTGTTAAGTGCATTCGTTGTGTAGAGCGGCAAAGTAGGTTTTGCATATGAGATGTTAAAACTTCTCATTCGCTACGGGCTTAGGTGTTGACTTGCGACCAATCACTGAGTCATAACAGGTCTTCTGCCGTCTATTGCCTCTACGTTGGCTTATTCAATTCCTGCTGGCCCGGTCGGAATGGTTTGGGTCAGTATGCTGGCTGCCCAGAGATATTTACGTAGCTTGGCTGATACAGTTGTAGGGCTGGTTTCTAGCTTCCGGCTTCATTTTCATAGTAGGGTTGGCCATGGTAGGGTTTAGGAGTCACCTTACACTCCCAAAAATATCACTGATCCATATTAGGCTGATCTTGGCTCTGCTATGCCAACATCAGGGGGTCTTTACTGGTATGCTGTCTTTTCGAATGATCCACTGTTCTCGCGTCCCCTTTGACTGACTGAAGATCTTCAGGTGGACACACTTCTTCGCATCACCAGCCACTCGAAATCCACTCAGCTTCCTGGTAGGGTATAGCAATACCATAGGGCTGGTTGGAGGGCTATGTTCTATAGACTGTAAGCCTTGTCGAAGGTCTCCTTGTTTCGAAGTCAGAGGTTGACATAAAAGAAGATGGATTTTCCCTAATGTTCCTCTCCGTCATCGTCATCGCCCGCGATGGAAATTGGACACCATCCAATGGCGCTGTCTACGGAACTTTTGTTACTTGTGTTTTCTGCCACGCCGTTCTTGCGTCTGTCATGTCCAAGATCATGGGAAAGCTCCAGACAGTCTTTGTTGTCATGAACCTCATTCTCATCGCTGCCACTATAATTGCTCTTCCCATTGGTGCCGCACACAATCGCCACAGTGCCAAATATATTTTCACCCAAACCGAGAATCTAACCAGATGGCCAACAGGCTGGGCCTTCATGCTAAGTTGGCTAAGTCCTCTGTGGACGATTGGGGCTTTCGACTCGGCAGTACACATGAGCGAAGAAGCAGCCAATGCCAAGAAAGCTGTCCCCTATGGTATTATTCTGTCTATTGGTACTTGCTGGGTCTTGGGATTCATTATCATGATCGTCATCGCGGCGTGTATTAATCCTGACCTCAATGCTGTTGCTACATCAAGCTTCGGCCAACCTATGGCGCAGGTATGTGCCATTGTATCTCTTCTGTATTTGCTTGGGTGCTGGTTGGACTAGATCCCCTTACAAGCCAAGCAAAAGGGCTGCGACGTGTTATCCAACATACTGATCCCAAAGACCTCAAAATGTTAACACATCCAGCAGATCTACTACGACGCAATAGGCAAACATGGCACCCTCGGCCTCATGTCCCTCCTATTTATCGTCCAATTCCTCATGGGCCTCTCCATCCTCGTCGCCTCCAGTCGCCAAACCTGGGCCTTCAGCCGTGACGGCGCTCTCCCGTTCTCCACCTTCTTCCGCCCCATCTCCCAAAAGTTCGGCTACATCCCGCTTCGCACAATCTGGGGCTGCGCCATTCTAGCCGCTCTTCTGGGCTTACTGACGCTCATCGCTCCTGCGGCGGCCCAAGCGGTATTTTCTTTAGCTATAGCGGTAAGCTTCCAAAACAATTGCCATCTCTTTCGACCCGATTTGTTAACGATGCTTCGATAGGGCAACAACCTCGCTTGGGGCATCCCCATCTTCGCGCGCGTCGTCTGGGGCCAGCACAAATTCAAACCCGGCCCCTTCCACACCGGCGCCCTCTCCACCCCAATCGCCTGGACCGCCGTAATCTTCCTCATCTTCGGCATCATCCTCTCCATGTTCCCTGTCGGCGGGCCCAACCCCACCCGTAAGCACCCCCTTCCCCCCCAAAAAACCCACATGCTCAAAAAAAACCCCGTAACTAACCGGGCCCCCATCAGCCCAATCAATGAACTACACCGTCGTCATCAACAGCGCGACCTGGCTCGGCGCCCTCGCCTACTACTACATCGACGCCAGGAAGTGGTTTACAGGCCCGAAAATCACCATAGACACGGACGATCTGAGCGAGGCGCAGCAGCAGGCGCTTCGGGATGAGGGGCTGGAGGTCAAGGGGTTGGAAGTTACCAAGGTGGGGAGCGGGAGTGGGAGCGGGAGTGGGAGTGCGGAGGAAGGGGTGAAGAAGAGGGAGAAGGGGGGACTTGTGTGAATTCGTGTTCTGAATTCTGAGGGAATAGGTATGGAGTTGGGAAGTTAGGCCGGTTGGGAGGTTGGGTTAGTTGGGCAGTTGGGCAGTTGGGCGGTCAGCGCTTCTGTGGCTGGGCGTACAGTAGCTCTTGAAAAATCCACACGTTCTATATATATTTTCGTACGACCTATTCGTTTTTCTTACAACCCCCCAACCGCTTCTCGTACATTCTTCCAAAAGTTTCCCCCACCACCACCAACTAACTCCCACGGCAGCGGTGTAATTCCTTCAAAATCTACTCGGCACCAGAAGACAAAGCCAATCAACCCCTTGTCGTTCCCGCCAATCTCATTGAAATACTCGCTTTTTTAAAACAAACCAGACTCCTTGGTCGTCTCGGCATGAGGGCTGCATGTCATAAGACAATGGACCTGGTACCCAAAATGCCCCAAAAAATCGGGATTGCCCCTATCAGCTCCCATCTTCCTCCAAAATCCCCCGTCTTGTAAACCGTTCCAAACTCCCCCTTTTTACTGAAAGAGAACAATCCAAAGAGTCAAATATGATCAAATCCGTATTATGCCCGAGTCTAGTCTTTCGCGTTATCATCAATGCATGCCCTACACCAGAGAATCGTGCACTTAAGACTTTTGCGTTTGCTTGGCATATTGGCGATACCCCAATCCTCTGTGCGGACCCAATCCGGATATGAGGTCTTCAAGAGCTCGTTCATAACGCGAGAAAAGAACAACCTTTTCTAAGTGTTGTTTTATAATCTAGTCCACTAAGTCCAACATTGTGGAGTCTTCGTTAATATTATAGGAGCATTTTCTCGAATCACGGCTGCAACGATTGCAAGACGGTCTAATTCCATCGCACTAGAGGCGGACAGTTCAGTCACTCCATCTTATCAAGAATGAAGGAGAAATCAAAAATACCGTGATCCTATTATTTTGGCAGGGAACACAAGCGATTCGAACCTCTGGACTCGGTGAAAAACCTGCGGTGAGTTGGGCCACTGCATTCTCCACCTTAGTCAACTTGGTGGCGAAAGAGTCCGTCCCTAGCAGATTTGATGACCTCACAAACCCAATGAAAGAAACGGCGACATCGTTAAGCAACAGGTCCCAAACGGCTACTGATATAGACAAGATGATTAGCGTCGAATCACTCTTGTAAATACCTTCGATATGGGCAAACTTGACCAGGGCCGGAATCGACTGGAACCATTCTATCAGATCGCTTGTTTCGAGGGTTTGGTCTTCCTCCAAAGACACTATCACAGAACCAATTTGTAAGTTCCGTGCTTTTCACAGGCAGTAGAATTTGAAAGCAAGCAAAGAATCGAGCCACAGCAAGTCTTGTCTAAACGTTCATATATTTAACCCACTGGCCAAGAGTCAATATGAAATATGCAGGCAGAGATTTGAAGTGAGCGCGTGGAAAATCCAAGAACTTTGATATACCTGATATAAGGACCTTTGGACTCTTGAACTCATCATCAGGCCACAGATCGTGAAGCGATGATTGGCTGGACTCAGCTGACGTTGCGTCAATACCCGCCGGTGAGCCAGATGATGACAAGGATGGATGATGAGGAGCATTGTGAATTGATGTACTCGGTATAATTGGAAGCTTTAGATAAGGTAAAGGGGCAAGCTCGATACTCCTCTGCTTTGCCTCGTTCGCAAGAAGGATATATACTGGAGTCCTTCTATGTTCGTGCGGACCAGCATTGTTGAACATGGGCTTCCAATACTTGATTCTGGATGAGATGTTAGCCAAACATTGACAGTGGACCATCCCAAATGAAGTTTCTGGATAGTCATTGTACAATAGTAAGCTCGTGGAATGTTCACTTGCCTCGAAAGAACTTTATTATGAAGCACAGCAACTGAAAATGGAGTTCCATGGCTCAAGTATTTGAGTTCATCAATAAGACTGCGGGTAAAAGAATGTTGGCCTACACCAGGAGCCATGGTCTCAAAGCCACAGGCAGCTATTACTTCCGTGATGCCACTGCCTAAGCCTGCAGCAGAGCTTGCTGCAGCACAACAATCCAGGATTATGAAAACATCTGATTTAGCCTGTTCGAGCATCGTCTGGAGGCCGAACCACTGAACGACAGGAGATTTTGGCTTGTCGGTGCTGAAACAAAGTATTATCATCTTGTTTCGGAGATATTAAGGAAGGAAATTGAGCATTAGATCGATTGTAACTCTTCCTCTTCGACAAGTCGATTTTCCCACCTTCTGCGGAAACGGGATTGTACGGAGGAGCTTACCATGACCATACACACTGGCGATCATCATTCATACCACCATGGCCCCCGTAGTAGACTATGAGGAGGCTGTCCTTGCTATCATATTCTTCAAGGAATCCCATAAGCTTGAACGCAAGCGAATTATGCGATCTATTGCTCGGAATCTTCCATTCCTCCGTATCGAAACGATAAATATCACAGAAGACACTTCGAAGTTCGGCCACTGTTCTCAGCTTAGCGATACTGATACCTCTCACAGTTCTGCACTTCTCAATGGAAGATAACATGTAACGATCGTGTTGACTGTCGAGGCATGCGGCCACGGACCGGTTTAGGTACCGATTAGTCGCCCTGCCAGGATCTAAACCGCTTCTCCTTCCCCATTGTCGGGCCTTGGTGCTAAACGATCGCACTTGTAGAATATGTGGGACTTGAGTAAAAAAAGTATCGTTGTGCAACGTTACCTTCGGTAATGACGCCCAAATTATCTTCCTCCCAGCTAAGAAGGAGCACATGAACCTCGCTGTATCGCGATTTGCCTTTATTGGGGAAAGCGCCAGCTACGGCATCAGTAAGGGTTTCTCCGAAGGCTTTGAGATCCTTGATGTGGTAGTTGGCGAGCGAGATGTCATGTGTCCACTCTTTTGGTTTCGAATCCATCTCGCCTTTCTGGAGAATCTGTGAACAATTACTTTCGTTGTTGATAGCAGGAGATGAGTTCGATAGCTCTACGAGTATGCGTAAATCCACGCAGAAGTTTCAGTACACAACAAAACATTGTTCAAGCGAGAACTGGCGAGGCAGTCCTGACGAGAACACAGCCCCGCAGTAAGCCTCAACCGTGGGGATTCGCCTTTCTGTCATGTCCGACTACAGCCTCGTCAGTATTGAGCTTGGGGGATTGGAGCGAGAAGTGCTGGATCCAAGATGGGAGATGCCGCAATCGGGCACCTACAGGCTACACGCTGGCAAAAACAGGCATTACTTATGCTCCAGCAAAAGAACTATTGATGGACCTCGAAGGTCAAGATTTCGACTGGCGATATGCATTTTGATTTAGTGAGCGTTTCAGTTGCCTAGATCATTTTACATTACTCTCCCTGAACCATGCAAAGTCCGCGATACAACAATTTTCCTTTATCAGCTCACTTTCTTACGTAGGGTATCCTACACCCTGACCCACTGGACAGTTCGGCACGTTCGCCTGCCACGCGATCTTCGCGTAGGCTGGCAGATAGCTGTTTGTCGTAAAGGTCTTTGGCAGATAGTACGATACATCCTTGATTGTATACTTGGCACCGAGGCTTTGCAGTGCGGGAAGAACATCCGTGGAAGCGATGTAGTCAAGGAAAACTAGATCGACGGACGCAGGAAGGCCGTTTGCGGGGAACGAAGCGTTGGCTTGGATGGCGTTTGGTTGGGGGTAGTTGGGAATTTTGGAGTGGGGAGTATCGTCGCCGTCGGAGCCAAAATCATCTGTAACTAGGTTAGCGAAATTACGGTGTTGTATCTAGGAGAAGGCTGGCTTGCCGGTTGTAACGTAGCCGGGAGTGAGAGCTAAGCTTTGGCGTCGATGGATACCGCGTGTCAAAGGACTTGAGCGCGGTTTTTGCCCCTCATGCGCGTGTGCTAGATCAGGTTCAACGCAAGCGTCACCGGTCAGGGGAGTAAACCCGAAATCTGTAGGTTGGAGATTACGGCGCTTCTTGCTGTACGTGGGGCTGTTCAGGAGGGCTAGAAGCTGACTAGCAAGGCTGTAGGGGACGTTGGGAATGTACTGAAAGCCGTCGGTGAAGGGGCTGACGCTGAAACTGTCGTCACTGGATCGGGGTCAGCGGGGATCCCCGGAGGATCGAGAGTACGAAGTCTTACTATGTAAATGGCCCCTTGACTAGATCAAAGCGGACACTACCACTGTTGATGAAGATCAAGCGTGGGATCGTAGACCTTGCAGGGTTGATCACTGTTGCAGTCAAAGCGGTCTCTAGTAGTCCAAGGATGTTTCCCTCGGTTCCGAAAGGTTTGCAATATAGGCAGTAAGTCTCCGGAGCGCAGCCGTAAAGAGCAGTCAAGTTGAGGTCCTTGCGGTCCTTGACGATCTCAGCAGTGACGCGCTCGCCGCTATGATAATCGAAGGTGTTGTCTTGAGAGCCAACAGCATGATACGCAAATGTCAATCGGTTCCAGTCAAGATAGCGTCTTGAGTAAACGGTATTGGATTTGACAATAGAAGTTTCGTTGGAGACTGGGACTGCTTTTCTAGTTGGGTTGGGCACACCACGGGGTTTCATATTGCCTGTGAAGGTAGTTGAGTTGATGCCGCTCATAGAAAGCCATCCGAGAGTTTCACAGTATCGACCTAAAACCGGTTCAGTCTCCGCACATGGTGTCCATGGCAAAATCATGTACTTACCAGACTCTAATGCAGTGGATGCTTCGTCATAGATGGCGAAATCCCTGTTCAGGCATCAGAAAGCTGCACATGATCAATTGGAGGAACACGTACCGGATGTGGCTATGACCGCCAAAAGCCTGGATTGGTGTATCAGGATGAGCGCCACGAATTGTCTTGTAAACTGTCCCAAGTGTGTTTTCGCTATCGTTCATTCGTGCTGGGTTGTGCCCGATCAAAAGGAAAAGATCAATGGGTTTCGGGTAGTTGACGGCATCAAGGAAAGCCTTCTCTTTGACAAGATCCGCTGCTTTGATGACTTTTGACACATTCGAATTGCCTTTAAAGTCATACAGCACACCGAAAGCCATGATTCGGAGGCCTTTGGAGAGAATCAGGATCACAGCAAAATTGAGAAGTATTGATCTAGACTTACCGTGTTGGGTTGTGAAATACCGGTATGGCTTTCCTACGTACTCGAACTGTCCGGTTGCAGGGTTGATTATTTGCACATTGCTGGTGACATATTTGTCCCCGTAGACTTTACTGAATTGATTAAACGTCTCGTAAGCAATGTCAGTGATGTAGAGCTCGTGATTGCCTACAGCACCGTCAGAACACTGCTTGCTATACATGCAAAGTAGGAATGACAGTACCGATGGTTAGTACATCGTAGTCCACGTTTTCGAATATTAGATTGCTGAGGCGGCCATTCGGCTTCGTGGCATCACTCAGGCCATTCCCGTCATGCAAATCACCTAATCCAGGTGGAGTCAGACAATTTTCGGCAATGCAATGGAGAGGTCTCAAGGTGAAAGTGGAATTTTGAGATGCATACCAGTGTCGATTAGCAGCAAGTCGACTCCGAGGTTACCAGCCTTGTGCTGCATATGCCTGTAGTTTGCGTTAGTGCGCTCCAAGTGTAGCTCTCAGTTGATGTAGAATTGTACCTTGTAAAGCTGACAAAGTCGCCCCAGTCAGCACCGTAGTTCTGCTCCTTGAGATGCCTGCCAGATTCTTAGATATTGTAGAAGGTATAGTTACATCTCATCACGTTGAAGCTTACCCTTCAAGCCAACCGTGAGTATCGGTTGTATGCAGGAAATTCAATTGACCCCACTCGAGAGATGCTCGAGGCTGGACAGTAGCATTAGGAGCCCCAGGCTGCATACGCCGAACATTTCGAACATGTGCTGCATCATTGTGAGATCCGTAACAATCCTCGCAAGCGAGCAAGGGTGCAGCTGTCGCAAGCAAAGCGATCGCGGTAAACCTCACCATTTCGACACCCAGAGACGTGAGAGTAGTATTGGAAATGGCAGGAATCTTAAAAACTTGTACAGAGACTGGCAAGCAGAAAGACGTTCGCAGAGAGTGACATGATGGCTAAGTAGAGTGCAAAGTCTTATACAATCGAACAACGCCACAGGAATGGAAGGCAATTGAGATCAGGCCCAGAACGATGTTGCTGATCCTGATGGTATCCAATCCAAATCCCCATCCACAAACGTGCCTGCATGCCGTACGCACGTTTGTGACCCACCGGACAAAAAGCACCTTCCCAGATGGCACGTTGCCTCGGTTGCTTTAGCCATGATTGGCAGTTCTAATGCATCGACAATCTGCCATCATCGGAGCCTAGGTAAGTTTGGACTGATTTCACTTCATCCATCGAAGAGACTACTACTGTACGTTGGAAAGTCATGGTAAAGAATTGAGCGCACGAGGGGCAGCTGCCCAGGCCGCTGATGCGTATTGGTTCGATCAGATTATGGGATTTACTCGCTTAGATAACTCTGATAACAGACGCTACTTGATCTAATCTGATGGAGCTAAGCTTCTGTACGTTCTCTTTAACAATAAGACAACCAATAGGAGCAAAATTCAACGCCGGGACTTATCGAGGTTACAATGGTCAAGCGGAAGGTCGGAGCTCTGGAGAAGGTAGACGCGGATCTGTGAGACAGTCATTTTAAATATTCAGCAGCAAAGCGCTGACACGGTGCCTACAGATCAAGTTTGCAATACAAAATACGGCGAGATCCAGCGTCCGTTTGGCATTGGTCCCGATGTCCTACTGGTACTGACTACCATTCAGTTCGTACAAAGAGGAGTTTGCGAAACAATACAACCAGTATGAGTCGCAAAGGGACATCTTTCTGCAGGCACCGTCATCTGCGACGGACGCAGGCATTGTCTCTTTCCGCGACCTTATCGACTTCGTCTCCCATGTTGCTGATTGCTACCCTACCATTACCGCGCACTTCCCACAAGAACTCGCAGGAATCCTGACTTCGCACCATCATAATCTGGAACCAGAGTTGAGGGAGAAGATTGTGGGAAGTTTGGTCCTGCTCCGACGGAAAGAAATCATCGATTCGTCTACGTCTGTACTTATTCTTCAATATCAAAACGTTGCGATGCTCTAACGTTGAACATAGACTATTACACACTCTGTTTCCTATACTCTTATCTACCCCGAGCAAGTCGTTACGGACTCTTCTCTTTCAAAAGTTCCTGTCTGACCTCCGTACTTCAAATGCAAAAACCACCAACCATCGCCTCAATCGTACGATACAAACCGTTCTACACAACCTTCTCACTTCTGATCGAGTGTCAGCTAAAGGAGTCTGGGCAGTAAAAATTACGCGAGAGCTATGGAAACGTCAGATATGGACGGACTCGAAAGCTGTAGAAATAATGAAGGAAGCCAGCCTAGCAGATAATGAAAAGGTGGTCGTTGGTGGCGTTCGATTTTTTCTGGGTGGTGATAAGGAAAGGGAGGAAATGGAAGATGAGAGCAGTGATGATGAGGCTGTTGATATGGGCAGGTTAAAACACCAGATGGGGATCAACAAAAAGAAGAAGAGAAATATCAGAGTCATGGACAATGCGGTGGAAAAGCTGAAGAAGAAGGAACGCAGGAAGAAACAACCTCACCCGCTGAACTTCTCCGCTTTCCATCTTCTTCATGATCCGCAAGGTTTCGCCGAGACTTTGTTCTCCAAACATCTGCAAAACGCGAAGTTGAAGCTGAACCTTGAACAGAAGCTGCTCGTACTACAGCTGGTATCTCGGTTGATTGGCCTACATAAACTCACCATCCTAAGCTTCTATTCGTATTTCCTCAAATACCTCACACCTCGTCAACCATCAGTCACTTCCTTCCTAGCATCACTGGCGCAGGCCACACACTCTCTGGTTCCACCAGATGTCCTTGAGACCCTGGTGCAGAAGATCGCCAATGAATTTGTCTCCGAAGCTGCGGCAGCAGAAGTCGCCTCCGCTGGGCTGAACGCCATTCGCGAAATCTGTTTCAGGCAACCTTTAGCCATGACTGACACGCTTCTGCAAGATCTTGTCCTGTACCGAAAAAGCAAAGACAAAGGTGTTTCGATGGCTGCGAAAGGTTTACTAGGTTTATATCGTGAGGTAGGGGCAGATATGCTCAAGAAGCGCGACAGGGGCAAGGAAGCAGCAATAGGGCTGAGAAGTGGGGAACGAAAGGAGCAAAGGTTTGGCGAAGAAGCTGCTGGGGAAATTGAGGGCATAGAACTGCTAGAGAAGTGGAAGGAAGAAGAGCGGCAAAGAATAAGGCTGGACCTGGGGCTACCTGCTGAAGTAGGGGAAGGTGAGACGCCCCAGGAAGAAGAGGAAAACGCGGGTGACTGGGAAATCGACGATAATGACAGCGACTCTTCTGGTGGTTGGATCAACGTCGAAAGTGACGACGAAATAAACATCGACGACGACTCAGACGACGACAAGCCCACTACAAAGAAAGCCAAATTAGACCCCACCCCAACGAACGACGACAACGACAAAGAGATTTCCCTCGAAAAACTCCCCGAAATACCACCCAAACCCTCCACCCTCGCCACAACCCGCATCCTCACCCCCGCCGACCTTGCCAAACTCCACGAACTCCGTCTCGCCGCCACCCTGTCCTCTTCTCTTCCCTCCTCCCAGCGCAACAAGAAACGCACCCCCTCAAAACCCACCACCCGCCACGCCGACGACGCCCTCACCGCCACCGAAATCGAAGGCCTCGCCTCGCTCTCCAAGAAATCTTCCAAAGCCGAAAAAGTTGCTTTGGCAAAGGAAGGCAAGGGTGATAGAGAAGTAAAGAAGAGCACGCAAGCAAAGCGGCAGGAGAAAAAGGAGAGCGAGGGGAAGAGTACGACGAATAGGGAGAAGGCGCGGAAGAAGAATTTCATGATGACGTTGGGGAAGGCGAAGGGGAAGCAGAAGAAGAGTTTAGTAGAGAGGGGGAGAGTACTGAAGGCGCATGTGGACAGGGGGAAGAGGGGTGGGAAGAGGGGGAATGTGGGGATGCGATGATTTGTGATCGATATACCATGATGTTGATGGAACGCTGTTAAGCAAAGTACCGTGTCACGATCCTCGCCATATCCCGTGCTCTTCGCTCTCGACCGTGATGCGGAGATCATGATACTCATGCCCGGATGATGATGCTCATCTTACTCGAACCAATATAGGTGTACCGCATGCCAGCCGCCGTCTATGTGCCATCTTCTTTCTTGGCCTCCCATCCATCACTTGACTGCATCTTGCGCAAGGATGGCGATTTTCCTTCCCGTGCCTTCCTAAGCATCTTCTATTGTTTGAACGTGCACTTAGATCTGGGAGAATGCATGCGTCAGCACGATGTTTCATGAGTCTAACACACACATGTTTCAGTCGTTTCATCCCTTTGGAAAAGGTCACCCATAGACTGCTAGAAGATTCTTGCAGCGATGTGTCGGTGTAAAGATCCTGATTCTATTTGCTCACGGACTGATCTCCTAATGAAACGTCAGGTTTGTCATTGCGGGATCCCGTATTGTGTTAGTTCACGTAATCATGGGTTCCACGTCCTGAAAGACCCTATCTTTGTAGATCTATCTCGTCGCTGGCCAGAATCAGGCGTCCATCCACATCCCTCTCATAAAATAAATATGCCTTCACCGAATCCGCCAGGCAACTCCCTATCCTCCTTCCCCACAAATCTTGCCAATGACACTCAACTCATCCACATCATGACCTCCCCCAATCCACCCCTCGAATGTTGATTTCGCGGCTTCTGTCACTTTACCCCCCCTGGCCCCCCACCCCCTTTCGCCAATGCCATCGCCGCAGCTACAGCGCATGTATGGCATGGGTTCGGGTTTTGGATAGTGGTCACGTTTGCACATGCGCAGGTGGGTGCAAAAAATGAGGTTGTGTGTGGGCAGGTGTGGGAGAGGATTGTTTTGCACATTTTGATGGTAGGAGGGGGTTGCGGTATTGGTGGAAGGGGGTGTTGTGATGGAAGGGGGAGTAGCTTTATGGGAAGGAGGAGGTGTGGTGTTTGCTGGTGTGAGTTGGTTTTCGTTGAGTTGTTTCCGATTGAGTTGTCCCTGGTTGAGTTGTCCCTGGTTGAGTTGTTCTGGTTGAGTTATGACTTATAGGTTTAGTAACGTGGGATATGGGGAATGTTAAGGTATGTGATAGATATAATTAAGATTGAGCTTGTGACTGTGATGATTTGTCTGTTTCTGGGGTTTGGGTTTCGGGGTGATTGCTTTTCGTTGAGTTGGCGCTTTAGAAATTTGGAAACGGTTCTGAGGAAAGTTTGTATAAGTGACGTATAAACAAGAGTCAGAATCTTGATGTTTCAGTGAAGGATCGCTGGGAGGCCAGAAAGAGATGGAAATAGATGACGGTAAAGCTTTGTATACTTATCAAAAACAGATTCATCGAAGATCATATTTTGATTCTCCGTTGGAGAAAGCCCCGTTACGGCAAAAATCTCTTGAAGTATGAAGACTGATGTCCGTGTACCTTGCTGTAGGGTCAAATTCTTATTGAGGAACTGGACTTTGAGTCGTGATTCGTAGGGGATACTCCAAGTTTTCGACATGTTGTCGTTGAAAGGTGAATAGGCCGCGGAGTACATTTATTCACAAACGTCGTTCGTAAGGAATAGTCCGAGTCGGCTCGTTGAAAAGCGAAGGAACAGTTTGTGGAACTTAGTCCAGTCTTTCAAAATGAGATCGTTGAACGCCGAAATCTGACACTAACAATACCAACGAAGAGCATCAGCATCATTACTTATCCATTATTTGTCACGCTTGTAAGCAACACAAAACTAAATCGAAGAGACAGACTGAAGTCAGCATTCATCTTCTATCGCCTGGCATATATAGTCCCCTCAAGGCACCTCCTGGAATCCACTCCTGGTGGAGTATGGTTGTTTCTAGCATTGTTGGCTCTTACGTGAGTGAGTAAATGGTTGATGAATGCTTTTGAAGATAGTAAAGGGCACAATCCCTTCCACTACAAACCTGGAGACTTTATTCTGAACGACCCAGTCCATCCGAAAGCCAATATGTATACAATACGTCCGTGTACCAAATCTTGGAACAATCGTGGCTTCCAACAGTCCATACGGAGGACTGGATTTCCTGTAGAATCCAATATCACCAACCCACAGCTTGCTTTTAAGAGAATCATGTATCCGTCTTATAGTCCGTATCGGACAAACGAGAACGGCAAGCACACTGGCTAGGGGAACATTGGAGGACGTTATCGCAGTGAACAGTAAGCAAACTGAACTCGTGATGGAAGGGTAGTCGTAGGGATAAAGTTCAATTGATTGGTGAAGAGCGGTGCTAAGCCAGATTGGCATGAACCCTAGCGCCCACACCGGGAATAAGCGAGCGAGAAATTGACTAGGTATGCCTAACTATCTTGATCATCTTCAGGTATCGCTTCAGAAATCAACGACAACAGCGTCACTCATCTCTCAACATGTCTGACACCGGCGAAGTCGAGGTGGAGAACCCCAGCGGCTACCAAGTCCTACCCAAGGATGTTACATCCGAGATCGGCACTGTCAAGCTGTTCAACAAGTGGTCATACGAGGACGTCGAGGTCCGAGATATCTCTTTAACGTGAGCCTAAACCCCCTGTATTGGAGTCTTTGATATCTTGCGCAGCCAGGAAAGAGTATATGGGAGGTGTAAAGTTACTGAGGGGCGGGAGTATTGTTTTTGTGCGAGAGAGCTATATCATGGACTTGGGTCACCAGAGGATGTCAGCTAATACAGCCGTCTACGGTTAGAGACTACATCCAAATCCGCGCCCCAGTCTATATCTCCCACTCCGCCGGTCGCTATGCTGTCAAACGCTTCCGAAAGGCCCAATGCCCCATCATCGAGCGCCTCACAAACTCACTGATGATGAACGGCCGCAACAACGGTAAAAAGCTAATGGCTGTCCGCATTGTTGCCCACTCTTTCGAAATCGTAAGTGCTTTTCGCCCCTGACGATACCGATCACTACTAACTGCATCTTCCGCTCAGATCCACATCATGACCGACCAAAATCCCATACAGATCGCCGTTGATGCCATTGTGAACTGCGGCCCCCGCGAAGATAGTACGCGTATCGGTTCTGCAGGTACTGTGCGTCGACAAGCCGTCGATGTTTCACCTCTACGCCGCGTTAATCAAGCGATTGCTCTCCTTACAATTGGTGCGCGCGAGGCGGCATTTAGAAATGTCAAGAGCGTGGCGGAGTGTTTGGCTGAAGAACTGATCAACGCGGCAAAGGGAAGCAGTAACAGCTACGCGATCAAAAAGAAGGATGAGTTGGAGCGTGTGGCTAAGAGCAATCGGTAGATCCTTTGCGAGAGTGAAGGGGCGTGGTATTTGGGACACATTCACTTGCTTTTGTACAGGTAGTACGGCAAGAAAATCGTCAAGTTCATTGAACGTGCACTGCTGGTTCTTTCGCGCTCACAATACTCAAGCACTGAACGGACCGGACACGACTTGCAGTAACCGCTGTCCTCAACACATCAGCCGCTTACTCGAAGACCAGCCTGTTATGGCCCCGAGAGCTTCAATATCTCGATCCTAAACATACTCGTGGATCCATGAGAGCAGTTTTGTGATTCGCTCACTTTTCCAATACTCCTCCCTGCATGTCCACTATACCATATCCAGGATGTTAAGCTGGTTCGTGTCTGGGTCTACCCCAACAGTTGCATGTAGCCTCTTTAAATCCTCTCAAGCCTCGCAACTCCGGGTCATGATGGCATTTCATGTTCCTTTCGGCCTCTTGATCCCGTTGGACGATTGTAAATGATCGGAAGCGACCGTTTCCCCAACCAAGCCTCATTCACTACTTTTATCCCCCTTCTTCAACCTCTCGAGCTCCGCCATAATTCCCTCAACCGCAACCCTCATCCCCTGCACCTCCTCCTCCACTTCCCCTCCTCCAAATGCCCCACTCCACCCCACATACGCCGGCATCCCCGTTCTCCTAGCCAATATCTTCGCCAGCCGTGTCGCGAAATCGATACTTCCAGGAATGTCGTAGAGAGGCGTAGATAGAGGATCCGAGGGATTGAACCTCTAGACGAGTCTCGGTTGATCAGCTTGCGGTCCCTAGGTTTTGCAGTAGTTTAGGGGTTTCCCTATCAGGGACGTACGTTCGGCATAGCATAAACAAAGGAGCCAAGCGGGGAGAACGAGGATGTGGTTGAGGTAGGGGTAGTGGTAAGGAAAGCGAGAACCGAAGTGGCGGAGGGAGTCAGCTGGATGCGGAGGGATGTGTGGGGACTTAGGGGAAGCGGGAGGGAGAGGATGATAGGTTTAGTTGGGGGTGGAGTGGTGGTGGTCTCGGAGGCGGTGGGTGGGGCAATGGTGGAGGGGCTGTGGTTTGCTTGGGAGGTGAATGACATGATATCGTAAAGACGCGAATACTGTGATACTTTGTGTGCAGATGAGAATGTGTTCGATTTAAAATGATCTTGGAACAATCTTTACACTTCTTGTTTACTATTTGAAACAAATGAGTAGGTAATTAAATATGTTTTAGAATAGGTAAATAATGAAGGGAACCAATATTTGCACACCCAGTTTCCATACATGCACGCCCAATTTCACTACATAAACACCCATCCAAATTAGGAGATACCTCGGTCGCCTAGAATACCTTTATTTGTATGAGTGCCCCACCAAGAATTAAGTACTTCTGGGATCAACTGTTATTTCCAAGCTAATTTACACCTAGAATTGACCTACCTCGTCCTCCGAGATAGGTAGATTAAATATCTAGTAATATGTTAGATGTTGCATGTGTAACGCGATAAATTTGATGGATGACGTCGTTGCCTGCAGGTACTTAATTCTTGGTGGGGAACTCATACAAATAAAGGTATTTCTAGGCGAACATTGGTTCCCATAATGAATTAAAAGATCGAAAACGATTTATTTACTGCAAGTGAATGTCGGGATACAGGATTAATTACGGAGTAGAATACATGCAAAAAAACGAGCAAGTAAACAAACGCTAGTAGGTGGGGTGTTTGAAGAAGGTTATGGTCGGTTCTATCTATGTGAATAGGCGAGCACGGCGAGGCACATCGCTGCTGGCTTGTTTGTCTGCTCCAGCACATTTCCAGCACATATCCTCCAGCAAATATATTGTTTTCTTATTCGCACCTTTCTTTTCTATCCTCGGCAGCCTAAGTACATAGCTTGATCTTTTTCCTCTTTTTTCTCTTTCCACAGAATCGAATACCAGCCTTTCTATGCGCAGGACTACGCAATGTTTCAAGATCCAGAAGATTGGAATGGCGGCTACGATCCCTTAGAAGATCCCGAAGAGAGGAGAGTACTCGTTGCTGCTTTAGATTCTTTCCGGTAGGTTTTTGGTGTAAAGGAGCGTTGAAAAGATCATATCACACTCTCACTTGTAATCAGAGGAAGTGACCGTAACCTTCCAAACCTCCTAAGGGCTTTGATATTTATTATAGCTTGTTTCCCTCCGCATTCCCTGCAAGTGTTTACCTCAAAACTCGCAATGGCTCAGCACTGGAGGCATGCTGTGCCAAACAGGGTAGGGTGATTCTGTTTGCATTCGTTCTAATTGGTGATGCTGCCATTTTGTATGATCGTTTTCTACTTTTCATCTCCAAGACTACTGTTGAATGCTTAATTACTAACAATGGCGCAATGCATAAGCCTATATCGAAGGACCGCTCACTTTCATGCGACGCATCGCCGCCGTCAGAACTTCTACGCCTTGCCAACTGCACAATGGCAGATGTTGGCCGCACCTCCATTTAATATTCTCGCAAATCTTGACCGTGTGGATGATGCTATCGATGTGAACGCAGATCTGGCCCTGGAAATCCTAGATACTGGCTTACAGTCATTTGGTGTTGATCCAGTATCGGAAACTCAAAAACCCGAGTGGCGGGATACTGCTACATCTCGAGATATGGATAAAGTCAGAACAACTATTCGCCAAATATATCGTGACTGGAGTGCAGAGGGAGCCAATGAGCGTCGTGCTTGCTACGAACCGGTGCTGCATGACGTTGCCGAAGCGTTTGCCAGTAGCCCTGATAAAAGTAAGGTGAAGGTGCTTGTCCCTGGAGCTGGACTTGGCCGTCTTGTCTATGAGTTCTGCAAAGGAGGTTACACGGTCGAAGGGAATGAGCTCTCGTACCATCAACTCATAACATGTAGCTGGGTTTTGAACCACACCAAGCGAACCAATCAATTCGACCTTTATCCCTTCATACTAGACTTTTCCAATGTTGTCAATAGGAAGCACCAGCTCAAAGCCGTCAAGATACCTGATGTCCACCCTGGGACCGATCTCGTGGAATCCATAAAACAGACGAATAGCCATCCATTCGATAGAATGAGCATGACAGCTTCGGACTTTCTTGTTCTATACAGCGATCAACGGCATCACCAGATGTTCGATGCAGTAGTGACAGTGTTTTTTATAGACACAGCGCCAAATTTGATAAGATACATACAGGTGGTACATAATTGTCTAAAAGAAGGGGGAGTGTGGATCAATCTAGGCCCTCTGCTGTGGCATTATGGGGGCCAAGAACCCCCAAGAACAAACAAGGTAGAAAGCAGTGAGGGAAGAAGAAAAAATGCAGGCATCGAGGAGCCAGGTTCGGTTGAGCTCACTGACGATGAGGTATTGATGCTTGTTCAGACCTTCGGGTTCGAAATCGAGAAGCATGAGATGCGGAATGATGGATTTGGGTACATACAGGATCCCGAAAGCATGTTGCAGAATATTTATAGAACATCACATTGGATAGCCAAAAAGCAATCATGATTATTCTTCTAATTTGGCAGGACTTACGGTCCCTGTACAGTCCGCAAGTCAAGAGTAGGAGGCCACTGGCCATTCGCTGGTTGTATCGATATCGACATGTAGTCCTTAGTCCTCCCGGAAGCGATCTGTGCTTAGTGAGCGATTGCGCCAACAACCGGAAATGCCAAGAATGGGGCTTCAAGATTCTCAAGTCTAAAATGATCCTTCGTCTTTCCCCCATCTCCGTCAGTATGGCAAGGCTGATGGCATGACATTGTATGCTTTGAGCAGCGAATCTCCATGATATTTTGTTTCAGAAAACGTGAGACATATGCGGAACAGATAGATGACAGCAGTCGTTAACTGGATGTCAGAAAGATTTGGATAGCCCCGCGTATCAGGCAGCTCTCTGGGCAAGCTTGAACCTACCGGGAGTTGTACGAGTAGGAACCGAGCCTGCATTACCCAGCGTAACAACATCAATTTCCTTCAAATAGATGGATCCAAATACTGAACAAAATCGCGACTCGTTGATATAAGTTATCAGAGACTTGGATTCCTCATCACTCCGCCCCTCCCGCTGCTATTCTTGGTCAGCACCGCCCCCGGTGTCTCCCTCAAGGCGGACATTTTAGCAGGCGCATTAGTAGCGAAGAGACAAGGTACACTTGATTTATCCCACCACGCACTATGAAGCCCAACTGCGGTGTCTTTGACGTTGACCTTTTGTTACCTTAGGCATCATATGGACCTCATGAACGCACGATTCAAACAGTTCGGTGCTTCCCTTGGTTCGAAGCGCAATCCCAATAGAAACACTTCCCAAAACCCTGTTCAGCCCACGTCCACCAACGGAGTTGCTCCAACCCCACCTCTCAGTACTTCCTCCACCACCAGTTTACCCATGAATCAAGGGCAAAACGGGCTCGGGCGCCCTCCAAGCTACACTTACAACCCTAACGCTCCAAGGTCATCAAGTCCATTGCCCCCAGCGACGCAGCAATTACCACATCATCCACCACCTATCAACACGGGATCTTATCCACAAGGTCACCCTGCTTTGAATGGCGCAGCGCAACCACCAGGTTACGCAGGCGGATATGCTCAACCCAATGGTATGCACGGCGCTGGCGCACCGCAGTCCACTATGGGCCACTACCCAGGTCGAGGAGCACCTGTAGAGGTCGAAGGCGCTGGCAGGAGCAAAGCGCAGTTGATCGTTGGTATTGATTTTGTTCGTAACATAGTTCCGTTGACTCTCTATCTTTGACTGAGATATAATCTAGGGAACCACTTTTTCTGGCGTTGCATTCGCTTTCGCGACAAACACAGAGGCAAAGGAGGATATCATTACAGAATGGCCTGGCGCCGGCAATCAAACTAAACAAAAAGTAGGGTCTCCGAATCATTTTACCTAACGACTGTGCTGAAATCATTAGATACCCACTGTGCTCTATTACGACCAATACCAAAAGGTAGTCGGATGGGGTCCTGACATTGCCGAAGCCCTTGCGCCAACAGGCTATCCCAAGCCGGGCGTACAGAAGGTTGAATGGTTCAAATTACAACTCATGCTCTCGGGAAACACATACATTGACCCCATCAACCTGCCTCCCCTCCCACCCGGCAAGTCGGAGATTGACGTCGCTGCGGACTACCTTTACAAATTACGGCAAGCCATGAGGAGTCAGCTGCAGAAAACGCTAGGAGAAGTTTTTAATCGAGAAGAACGCAATATCAGATATTTCCTGACTGTTCCTGCCATCTGGAACGATGCCGGAAAGGCTGCAACACGTGCAGCTGCAATTCAAGCCGGCTTCTTGCGAGACGAGAACGACAACCGACTCACCTTGATCACCGAACCTGAAGCAGCCGCCATGTTTTGTACGAAGACTGGTCTACTCAACCTCAAAATTCGGGATGCTGTTCTTATTGTCGATTGTGGTGGAGGAACCGTTGATTTGATTGCCTACGAAGTCGAGGAAGAGACGCCCTTTACTGTGGCTGAATGTACCGCCGGATCTGGAGACTCGTGTGGTTCTACTGCATTGAATCGAAACTTCAGTAATATTCTACGAGCAAAGATCCGCAAGATGAAGCTTCCTGACGGGTCGAAGACGGCGGGCAAGGTCTATGCAAAGTGTATCATGGATTTTGAGAACCGGATAAAAGCGGATTTCCGCAATAACGGACAAAAGTGGGCGGTTGATGTGGGTATCGAGGCTGAGTTCCCAGAGGCTGGAATTGAAGAAGGGTACATGACCTTCACGAATGAAGAGATCCTCCAATGTTTTGAGCCCGTGGTCAACCGTATCCTAGAATTAGTGCGCAACCAGATCATCGCCATACAAGCCCAGAACAGAATACTACAGGTAAACTTTCCGAATTCTTCCTTTCACTAATCACCAAGCTAACATCCCCCCCCCCCAGAACGTCCTTGTCGTCGGCGGCTTCGGCGCCTCCGAATACCTCTTCCAACAAATAAAACTCCACGTCCCCCCTCAATTCCAAGCCAAAGTTGTCCGGCCCATGGATTCCGTCGCCGCCATCGTCAAAGGCGCCGTTACCGCCGGCATCACTGAGCGCGTCATCACCTCGCGAGTAGCCCGCCGCCACTACCTCATGGCCACCCTGCAGCCCTTCAAGGAAGGCCATCACCCCGAGCAATACCGTGTCCCTAGCTTAGACGGCAAAGACCGCTGCAAGTACACGCGGCAGATTTTTGTGCAAAAGGGACAGAGAGTTAAGATTGGGGAGCCGGTTAAAGTGAGCTTTTTCAGACAGGTGGCGCCGGGGGCAACGTTAATGTACGAGGATATTCTGTATGCGTGCGATGAGGATGTTTGTCCGGAGTATACGAAAGATCCGAGGATCAAGGAGGTGGTTACTTTGACGAGTGATTTGAGCAGGAAGAATTTAGAGAAGGATTTCGAGAGGATGGATACGCCGCAGGGGACTTTCTATCGTAAGCATACGCCCTAGTTCTTGCCCTTCAAACCCTCTCGAAATTATGTTCACTCATGTCAAATAATCGTACAGGCGTCTACTTTGACATTCTTCTCGCCCTTGACGGCAGCGAGTTCAATGCAGAGCTGGTCTGTCAAGGAGAGGTCATGGGACGATGCTCCGCAAGATTTAGGTAGGGCAGGACGATAGTGGGGGATAGAGAGCACAATGGTGACGAGGTCGAAGTCTGAAAGGCTCGAGGAGTGGGGAAAGGAAACGAGACACAGGGGGGTATGAGAATCGTACGTGGGAGTGATGAACGTAAAGGAGAGACGCACCTGGTTTTCCCCTGCCTCCTCCGTTTCCTTGCTTCTTCCTGATATCACCAGAGACTTTGGGCTTCTGTTTTTTTGGGTGGGGAGCTCGAGCGGATACCTCTAGCAATTTTCTGGGTCTTTATGAATTGAAAGTGTTCGATTCCTGGCCTCTTTCGGCTTTCAGGTTTTGCAATGAAGCTCCTTCGAGTTGTCGAGTGACTTGTGGTTGCCTCAGTCTCGTCTCCAGGATCCAACGCTGAATGCATAGTATCTAGTCAGGGTTTTCCGTGAGACGGAAGGGCAGCTTAGGTGCCGTTGTGAAGAGCTTGGGAGATCGAGGATAAGGCGGTATGGTAAGCCGTCTCTCATCTTTGATTCTGATATCAAACAGAGATGGAAAGAGCTTCCTTGTAGAACTGATCTCTCTTGACGTTATGACAGAGTGTACTCTGCTGTCAAGATGAGGTATCACGAGTAGCCTAGTGGGACACTCCGGGGATGTCGAAATTGCTAACAACGTATCTTCATTTGACATGGCTAAGTGGGCAACTAGTCTCATGGATTTATTCAGAATAATGTAACCATCGCTCAAGCCTAACAGCATACGGTCTTCAAAACCCGCTCTTCTGTTTTGGACCGGATTTGTCTATGGTTGTTGAGCTATGGTAAGTGAAGCTTTCATTTCTTTCAACGTTCCGCCATGAGCAATCGCTGATACATCTTGCACCTAAGGTAATTCTGCATGTATCGTTCTACGCCCCAAATCAGCCTTGTACAGCATTCATTCCTTTGGCTTTGTGTAGGCTTCCCCTTTCAACTGCGACCACGACCGTCGGTGTTGTCGTCGCCGTTGCCATTGCTATTACCATTACCACTGTTTTCATCTACTAACCGCATGGAATCCACAACGCCTCACTCGCTCCTCTCACCAAATTCACAGCAAACTGTTGATTCTCTTGTTGATGGAACCTCGATCTCTGCTCATACTAATGCCGTTGCACATCTCAGGGACCGAGACTTTCTAAGCTTTGTTGAAGATGTTGAGCCGTTTTCGGGCTACTATGTTGGCGGATATCATCCGGTCCATTTGGGCGAGCTTTACGGTGATGGAGGTCGCTATAAGATGTTGCGCAAGCTAGGCAACGGCACGTTTTCCACGGTATGGCTAGCGAAAGATCTGGCAGCAAAAAGGTATGTGAAATCTGGTGACACGAGCTAACGAAGCAAGAAGCTGTAGAATTGTTCGAAGCAGAAGAGCATTTGAGGCTTCTCTCACGGCTGAAACCGCTTACAAATTTCAGAGATCGGTACGTCCTTAAGATTCTCGTAGCAGGACCACCATCGAGGTCTATCAATCATCATGATCTGCTTAAATCACACCGCCATGATGCACCAAAAACGGCTCACGACAGCAACACCAAAGCGCTCATGGTCAATGAGATATGCATCCTTCAACGTCTTTCAGATGCTTCATCAGCATGTCTCCATCCTGGAAGCGCGCATATCCTGTCGCTCGTAGACCATTTCACCATCTCGGGACCCAATGGAGCGCATCATGTGCTGGCAACAGAAATCGCAGGTCCACGGCTCTCAGATGTAGTAATGCCAAGTGCTGTTGTTCGGGAGCTCTGTCGGCAGCTTGTGGAAGGAGTAGACTATCTACACCAGCAGGGTATTACGCATGGTGGTAAGCAGTACCGATTCTGGCGAACGTTCTTCTCTTATCTCCGTTTACTATAGATGGTAGCGAAAAGAGATGCAATGACTCTCCTACTCTCATCACAAAGCCATAGAGGTAAAACGCACAATAGAGGGTTGACTCCGCGTCGCATAGTGGTGGCCACGATTAGGACGAATGCTAGAATTGAAGAGCTCATGAGAGTAGAAAAAATGATACGATCCATTACCTGAGAGCACAGGCAAGTGTAGCCGAGCCCCTAACAGTCAATTCCAGAGCGAGCGCAGGGTGCCCACTTAATTCTACAGACATAGTGGTCGAGAGGATTGATACCTTTTATTTTGTGGCACGGTGACTGTCACATACCTAACGTAGGTACCTTAGACTTCGATTACAAATGCTGGACCAAGCTGCAAGGGTAAACCCCTTTTTGTTGCATGTGGTCGTGATTACTGATTACTGTACTGTGTACATTTCGATCACTCCAAGAAGAATATACATAAATAAGTAGCCTCGACATCTCTGATGACACGAGATTTTCTTATCCGTCATGATTTAGACTTGAGACTCTTCTACTGTACTGGGCTTACTAGACAAGAATAACAATCCAATGGCTTTCAAATACTACAGTCTCCTCCTCACTGTCTTCAATTATTACATGCTCTTGATCTCAGGCCAGACCGTGGAATCAGACCCAGGCGTTCATGGCCCTGCATTGGAACTAGTCCATCTCTACTATGATCAATTCCCTACAGGTAAGTTCATTTACCCAAGTCAATAACAACTTTTTCCGTACTTCCTCCGTTTTCACTCAAAGACCTCAATCTGATCCACCTGCAGGCATCGCCGTATCTGCAACTGGAAGGTTGTTTAGCAACTACCCTCCTACGTTGGACGCTAACAACACCAAATACGGTGTTGCGGAGCTTACCACCAGCACCAGCGAGACACCGTACCCGAGCGTAGAATTCAATTCTCCGCCTGAGGGATTCATCAATTATACTACCACTCCCCCTAGTTAGTCTTATGCTTCCGGAGTTCTCAGTCCTTTGGCAAAGCTAATCCGAACACTTGCAATCTTAAGCTGGAGCAAATCACCGGAATTATTCAGTTGGGACTCAGTCGGTAGTTGTGGATGCGAAAGACAGATTGTGGATTTTAGATACGGGGAGAGCGTCGACTCCGACGGGGACCAACGTACTGGCATCTTATGGCGGAGCAAAGCTCGTTGGCGTCGATCTTTCAAATAACACAGTCTTCAAGACCATCGTCTTCCCAACCACCGTTGCATACCCAGATTCCGTAGGTCCAATCCTTTCCTTCACCACGAGATCTAACAGACCACCTCCATAGAACCTCAACGACATCCGATTCGACCTCCGGCCGCACATCACCCCCTCGGGCCAAGGAATCGCCTACATCACCGACTCCAGCACCGAAGGCCGCAACGGCCTCGTCATCGTCGACCTCGGCACCGGCGCCTCATGGCGCCACCTCGACAACATCCCTCAAGTCCGCACCGAGCAGCAATTCCTCCAATTCATCTGGGGCGAGCCCGTCTACAGCGTCGCCGGCCCCAACCAACGCGTCACCGCCAGCTCTTCCGGCGCCGACGGCATCGCCCTCTCCGCCGATGGCGAAACCCTCTACTGGACCGCCGTCGCGAGCCGCTATCTGTACAGCATCCCCACCGCGCGCCTGCGTGACGACTCCCCCCTCTCCGAAGTCCGCGCTCAGGCATCCATGGTCTCGCACGGCCAAAAAGGCATCTCTGACGGCCTCGAGACGGACAGCAACGGGCTCATCTATCTGGGTAATTTCGAACAGAACGCTATTGATATCTTCGATCCTGCGACGGGGTTTTTGAGTGTGTTTGTACGGGATCCGAGGATTGGCTGGACGGATAGTATGGCGGTTGCGGCGGATGGGTATTTGTATTTTACGGAGAATCAGGTTTGGAGGACGGCGGGGCATTATCCCGGGACAGATAGGAGGGTTAGGCCGTTTGGGCTGTTTAGGGTTCGGTTGCCGGGGGGTGGGGGGAAGGTGCTGTTGCGGTAGGAGTCGGGGAGTGAAGTAACGAGCAAAAAAAATGGTGAGTGTCGGTCTCCTCCAGCCTGGGCAGTGCGCTTCAAGACGGCGGCACATTCTTTGCGGATTGGTTGTGCTGGCGCTCGATATCTAGTTTCCATCCCTCAAAAAGGCTTCAAACGCTTGAAAAGATAATACAACATCGAAACTCCATGAAAAACCAACGAGAGTCCGCAACACCACACGCCGTTGTGGCACGGACCTACCCAAACTTGACTCAATTTGAACCCAGTGAATACATGCAGACAAACAACCAACCCCTCATACCTCATCCACCGAGAAGCCCCTTTTACGGCCTGCCGCATCCACCCTCCCCCCCCTTACTCCATCCAAAGCCATCCAAGCTACCAAAACATACAAAACCACCATCGAGAACCCCCACGCCCTTTTTCGGTCTCTTATCATCGAGCTACTACTTGACTCACTTCCATATCACAGTCACGCCACTCACTTAGAACAGTGCTTATTGCTTGAGAGCAGACTAGGTTTGTGCGAAGGGGTGATGCGTAACGGTGGTGATAGCTAAGAGATGCAGATTGGAGGGTGGTTGGGGGGTTTGTTGAGTGTGGTTATGGGTTGGCTTTGTTGGGATTGCAGCTGGGGATGGTTTTATAGGTGACTTTTCAAGGCCGTCAGAAGTCTATTCAACGAAAGGAACTCCAGAGTAAAGAAATCGAACCTTCCTGAAGTAGGTATTTCTTTGATGGCGGTTGGCTAAGGTATGCAGCACCGCTGCTCATATTTCCTATCCCGAGCCTACTAGTCAGACCACTTTTGATTCTCGGTCTTGGAAAGTGCTTCAGTTGACTTTTGCTGCCCGCGGTCGCTAGGTTGGCTTGACCGAAAACCTAACCCCCCTTTTACTTGAGAGAGTGTCGATTCCGTCTAGAACGCCAAGGCAGCATGTATGCTACCGTTTGGTGGGAGATGTCTGGCATCTGACTCTTCTCGATAACGCACAGCTCCGGGGTAAAAATGGAGGCAGCATAGCCACCACTTTGTGAAGTATTGTTCCCAGCGTCTAATACGCCTATCCTGGGTCCCTGTTCCAATCTACGTCCATCAGCTTGACGTTCCAAAGCTCCTGTGCGACCGCTAGACATAGCAGCCAGACTACCTAGCCCTGCGCACTCACTGTCGTGCTTTTGGTACCAATAATCCTCAGAAGCTTATGATCTCTATGCACCGATGCGCTAGGTCTTGTTCTTCGATGGTGCATCTAACCCCTCGTTCCTCAACAATGAACGTTTGGTTGTGTTGATTTTTTAGTTTCTGATTGCCGAACACATATGAAATCTCTCATCTTGAAGAGCGCGAGAGAATATTGAGAATGTGTATTTATAATGCGTATAATATCACAAACGTCTTGTCAAGTTCATCTTGATCAAGTTGCTCTGATGAGCAGGGTTTCCTTTCAAATTCATACAGGAATCCTTGCTTAGATCTTTCAGAGATCAGCTAGAGCTGTCGTTTGTGCGGGCTACGTCGAAACTACTGATATATTTGCAAAAATTGAAAAGCCGGTATGTGAATTCAAGAAGGGAGCGTTGATATGCAGACCGCCTGGTTGGAGAGATCATGGGCATAATAGTTAACCTTGGGAAGACGATTGCTTTGAGGATTCCGGCTTATAACCGCGACAGAGGTACAGCTTGATTCAAGCAGAAAGTGGCGGACAATATGAGATCCCGACGAAGCCACATCCACCAACAACGAGGACCGAGCCCAGGTGGTCTGGTGGTTTGGAGCCCATTAAGGGACGGTAGTTGAAATGGTTATACTAAAGGTTACGATGTATATGAAGTAGATAGTGGTCTCGCAAGGCAAAGAGGGAGAATGCAAGTGAGCCTGCGAAGCGAGAGCTCGGAAAGAATATTCGCCATTCGAAAGTACTCATGGAATGATTGTAAGTTACATTCAAGCCTCTACCCTCGCTACTGACATAACCTATTTTGTTACTAGTGCCTGTTGCAATTGCTGTTATGTGTCTGACTAGAAATTATGGGTTATAACCAATATAGAAGATTCTTTCACTTGTCCTTTGAGCTACTGTACACAGGTTTAGGCGGTGTCAAATCTCGCCCACGCTGAATAGTGTAGAAATGGTTAGTACGAGAGAGATTTTCAAGCTCAAAGCATCATTTTATAACCTGAAGCCTTTGAAGATTGCTGCGCGGTTGAGTATGGAGGACTTGAGTATCTCGATGCTGAATAGTGAAGAAAAGCATATCCTTTGAAATATTTCAGAGAGATTTTCTCACATAGAAGAGAAGACTGCTAACGAAGCGCAGTGAAATGAGCGTAACTCTGTTCCCTGTGGATTGAAGCACGGGATGGGCTGGCTGTTAGTGAAATTGCATAGCCATCTACCTACACGGTATGATAGAATCAGCATCTTCGCGGAGGAGCGAGCAATAGAATAAATACTACAGTATTTCAAGCCTGAAATCCCATCAGGCTCTTCTAACGTATCGCCCCCAATTCTTCGATGGAACGATCAGCTGTTTAAAGATCATGGACTGAACCCAACATCTTTCAGAGATGTTGTGCCGACTGGATCTGCTAGACGATAGCTCAGGGCCCATGTTACCTTGAAATATCTATATTCACAGAGAGCTGCTGGTGTTTCGGCGCCTACATGTCTCTAGTGTAGTCCTTCTTTCGGTTAAGACGATGTACTTCCTCTGACTGATCTGATATTAGAGGTATTCTGAGCTTTTGCATCGGATATTAGTACTTGGCCAGATGAGGTAGCTAGGTGCAAAGGGAGGCACAATTGGGGTGATTACATTCTGGAATATTGTAGAGTAATCCGGCGGTAAAGCTGCTGGGGACGACTGGTAAGGTTGAGAACTTATCAAGATATAGACGATACCGGAAGTCGAGGTAGATGCAGTGTCGATTCAGGTTCTCTCTCATGAGCTGGGATTGAGTGGTTAGCGATGACTTGACCGTTCACTCAAGACATTGGCATCGTCCATGTCTAGCATAACATCCTCAAGGCTGATATCATTGAACAAGCCCCTAGCAATAGAGAGTAGTATACGGAGTACTCCTCGACACGTTCAGAACATAGCGTTCGGTTCCAGAAGCCTGTCAATCCATCTAGACGCTTCGTAAACTGTTTAATCCACTTGGCCGAACAGTTGACCAGCAATCTTGCCGCCATCATGAGTACGACCTAGGTATGCAAGCGGCAACATTCAGAAAATGATTTATCTTTCAATAGTTCACCAATCCAAGCTTCATTTATCAACTGCTGGCGCGGCCTCTATTCTAGGCCATCCCCGGGGTGATCGTAGAAGAATGTTCTTTGGTCATTTCTCAATCCTCATAGCAATCTTGCAAAGTTGGTTTTGGCGCTGGTGGTAGCTCATAATAAGCAAAAGAAGGCCAACCTGGCCAGATACTCTAGGTTCGGCGGGAGCAGGTTAGCGGCATCCGAATTTCCAAAGGTCTTCGACTTGACGTTATTTCTGGGTATGGAGATACGTAGATGGTGAGTTGTGTGCCCTTCGTAGTACCTTACTGACACGATTGTTGTATGCTCGAGTGTTTCCATTATCCTCTTCCATCGACTGCGTCACTCTCTTTGTTGGCTCCTCCCTGCTCCACAACTTTTATCCCGTAATATTTCCCTGTGATCCCTGGATACATTTCTCTCATAACCGCGCTTACGAACCGTTATTATCGACCAACTTAGCAAGCTTGGCTAGCAAAGCCATGACGCACTATTAATGTACGTAGTAGGTCAATAATTCCAAATGCGCACCTCCCCAACCTCCTCTCCGATAGTAAGATGGCAAAAAAGAGAACAATAGATATTAGTCCTGACCCTAGTGACCTACCGTCCGCCCTACCCACAGCCTGGCCACAGGGCACCTCATGTGATGTTCTTCTCCCTTAGACTCCTTTACTACTTTAGCCCTCCGAGCGATCTACATAATTCAAGCAAGCTTTTAGGCAAGGTACCCAGGGAATTTCCCCCGAGATCTCACCCTGCATAAAGTAGTCAGGGCGGTTGTTAATGAGGGATCGCACCAAGCAAGCGCTTTTGGGTTAATTAACTCGCTTATTTGATCATTCATTAAAAACACCGCCCCTGACTCTGAGTACGCTTTTTCAATAAAGGTAAGGGTAGCAGACTAGTAGTCTAGCAGATGGAAGTATCCGACCTAACTTGATATGGGTGAGCCGGCCTTTTTAACCTCGGATTGGAGATTGGAGATTGAAAGTACGGTTGATAGGAGATTGCCGATACTGTTGTAAGTAAAATGAGTGGGATGAGTGCTAAAGGGAAATAATGGCGCGTTATGCGACACGGAGGGTTTCCATGTCTCAACACGGAATTGCATGAAGCATGAAGCTAGAAATTTTAGTCACTCAAGACCTTTGCACAAATTTGCGGACACATGGAGTTTGAATTGAAGATTAATGCGTTTAATTAGGTATATCATATAATCCGCGCTTGACGCCGCCAGTCCCTGATGCAACATTGAAACATGGTAATACAGGACGCGGTACTCTGGTATCAATCGGGCTTGCCATTACTATGTACATCATGATACTCAGATCTGGGTAGCACAAGTCCTTGGTGGCTTTTCCATCGCACGCTTACTCCGGGTTGGAGATCTCAACAATAGCGGGTCCGGCAGCAACGGTATCGTCGGTGACGGTGGTGTTGCATCCGGTCAGTACGACGTAGCTCTGTCCGTTGATTGGTGCAGTGCCCATTGGTGCAGTTGGAACCTTGACTGAGAAGCCGCCAGTGACAGGGGTGGCACTGAGTTTAACATTAGATAATTGTAAATGCTTATTCAAAGGCCTGAAAAACTTACGGAACGAAAACTGGTCCAGTGACGGTAATGAAAGCAGCGTAGATTGGCGAGCTTCCATCAGCGGCCTTGAGTGTGTAATATGGGGTTAGAAGAGTAATGGTGGTACCAGCGGTGATGTTGGCAGGGCTTTTGGGGTCCAATGTGAGGCTCGGGAAAGCCTTGACTGGGAGCTTGACGTTGCTGGATGGGCAAGACACAATAAAGGGAGCAGCTAGAGTGTAGACCTCGTTGAGGGAGAGGGGAACGTCAAAGGGCGATGGGAAGGGAACTTGGCCAATAGCAGCGCGGATGTACGACGAGTGGCGGGCCTCGACGGTCAAGATTGAACCGGCCGCCGTGAGGTAGTTCTTGCTCATGATATCGGCCGCAGCACCAAGGTAGGCGGTGATACCGACACCCTCGAGGATGGAGGCCGTGGCGAGAAACATCTTGGGGTCGGTGACGCCGAAGCTGTAAACGCACTCAGCGACTGGCTGGTACCCACCGGCCTTGAGGGCGCTGGTCAAGAAAGCCACATGAGTTGTCTCATCCGCGGAAACGATCTTGATGTTGTGGTAAACATCGGCGGAGAAACCGGCCTTGGTGAAATCGTCCGAGGTGAAGTTTGCAAGGCCTTCACGGTAGAACTTGTCCTCAAGGTGCTCGAGGGTCAAGGCGTAGTTTAGGATGTCCGCGTCAGTGACGGCGGGCATAGCCTGACGGACAGCGATCAGGCTGAACAAACGGCAATTAGTAATCGGTCAATGTTGAGGGCAGCGCATATCTTACTTGTTCTTGGCTGGGACAGCAGAAGCAAGGGCAGCAAAGCCCGCGAGGGCGGCAAAGGTGGTCTTCATATTTGACAATAAAATGGTACCTTGAATAACAGGATGTATTGTAGAGAGGGGAGAGCGAATGTGATTAAAGATATGAGAGTCTGTGGAAGAGGAAAACAAAGATGAAGAGGCAGATGCGGGAGAGTTAAAGAAGGAAAGAAAGAGATATGGGATGAGTCCGATGAAGGCGCGAAATGAGCACGGCATCACAACAACCCGCTAGCTCGAGCTCCACCGATGCAAGAATGTAGACATGGATGTTGAGTGGTTTAACCAAGCAACAACAATCTGGGAATGCATACGGGAGATGAGGGAAGCAAAGAGAAGATGACGGGACTAAGCCTGATTGGTATGGATCAACGCTACTTTAACCGCATTTTGACGAGCGGTCCCTGGGAAATTACCTCATGCAGAGCTACCCCAGATTGTTCGGAGCTTGAGCAAGCCGTGTTTGGCAGGCCTCAGGACATTTTAAAAAAGCCACAGATACCACATCAGGAAGCCATCAGGGTCCATCATTTGAGATCGCCTCTCAGCCGTTCGAGCTTATGCTGATGCACCATGCGCTCCAAGTACTTCGGATCCTCGACTTCCCATGAGACCAGGCAGAAGATCCTAAGTGACACATGATCAGGCCAGGTTTTTCCCGGCCATCCGACCATCCGAAGAATTGCCGAAGCCTCGTAACCGTCATGCAACGCAAATGGTTGCGACATGGATAAGGGGGGGAGCCGTGCCCTAACACTAAGGTAGTAAAAATGATTAGAGGAGGCTTTCCATCATTTTAAATTGCTCATATGTTTGTAGCGCTAGCAGTAGTTGTTAATTTAACGTGCAAGTGACTGGGTTCCAGGCTCCCAAAGTTGGTCAAGGGTCAAGTATCAAATATTCTAGCATTCCGGATCGCGTCAAGCCGTCTCCCAAGCAATCTTGCTCCATTTTCTACCAGCGCCCGGAAACATTAGTACAAACACTTAACCTCCCTGGTACATCCTTTTCCTCTTGCCCTCTGTCTTCTTAATTCATCCGCATCCTCTTGTTCCATTCATCTTTCTCCCAAACGTTCCCTCAGTCTTCTACTTGCATCAAATTAATACCAACGCCCCCCAATACACTCGTTCAATAGCAAGATGAAGTTCACTATGGCTGCCTTTGCCCTCGTGGCTGCTTTCGGTGCCAATGCGCAAAGCATGGTATGGCTTGTCCCATTGTTTTGGCTCCCGAAATGTGACTCACAAGTTCTTAGTCGACTGTCCTCGCTGCCTGCGGAACCTCCTGCCCAACTGGCCCAGCACCTGATGTTATGGTTACTCGAACCGCTGCGTACGCGCCCTCAGGAACTGCTCCCTGCCCGTCTCTTGTGGTCAGCAGCATGAGCGGAAACTCCAGCTCGCCTACCAACGCGATGTCACCCAGTCCATCCCAGTTCAAGGGTGCCGGAAATCACATGGCTGGTTCAGTCGGCGCCGTTGTCGCCGTCGCTGCGGCCGCTCTCATGTTGTAGGAAGTGGAGGATCAGAGAAGTGGCTTTTTGCATGAGGAAGGGAGTTTGTCGATTTGGTGTCTGTGCCGTGTCTGTACTATATGGAAACACCACAGCAGCGCTCTAATATCTGTCCGTGGGAAAGGCGCTTTCGCACACCAACTTCAGTGTTTGCTTGTCTACCCCATTCACACTGTTGGAAGCGTCTTTTTCTACGACATTGTGTATACTCAATAATACCCGATCGGCGTCTTCGCTGCCTTTATCAATCTAAGAGCATTAGTCTTCACTTCTTTGTAATTAATCTCGGGCAAAGACTTACATATCTGCTCGCGGTCGCATACCTTCCTCTCGGTGTGAATCTCGTTAAGATCAACTGCATCTATGCCTTTTTTTTGGCTTGCTCTGGGCTTGAACCACAACTCACGGCCTGTGGGCTCGCGACTTTAAGTATCAGTGAATGTGGTACTCTTCGCGGCCGGCGCCCACTTGAGTGTTCGCGTCGACGTCACATGCTCGGCTGATGGATTGATCCCTGCAATTCGACAGCCTCGACAGCTTCAACGACGTACGATTTCAAAGGTGATTTCGACTACAAAGCTAGCTTTTCGTAACGTAAAGTAAGTCTGGGAGCCTCGAGATCGCACATAACCGTGGCCTGTTCGAAGCGATTCTTGACGAGGATGCTTATTTCGCTGGGAAGGTAGGATCATCCAAAATAACGCTGGCGCAATGTGCAGCAAGAACAAACAACGATATCATGGACTATGGTCGAAAGAGGGGAGCGATGTCTCATACGACAGCTCATTTCCAATGGAAGGTGAGATCACTGAAGCTATCAGAGTGCGCCTTCCTCCCGAACCGATTTTTCAATACTATGTCAACTTTCGCTTTTTTCTCAACGTACTCTAAGACTGATTGATGGTTTCCTGAATACTCCCAGTTCCGCACTTATTGTTAATGCTCCTCAAACTCGCCTGTTTGGCTTCGAGCTCATCGATTCGTATTCTTATCCCCATAACGCAGTCTACTCTTATCGACCTTCATTATTGGTGACACGCAAGAGGCGCTGGTCACCCTGTTTGAAGAGACACCCAAGCCCTAAAAGTGTTACGTTGGCCATTTCATAGTCTTGCAGACGAGGCCTCGGGCTTCTTCGCTTTCCTACCGCTTCATCAACGCTTGATCCATCATTATTTTCATCGTTCAAATTAAAGTCTCCTCGAAGCAGGTCTAGAGAGCCCCTTCAACCTGTGCTTTACCGACGGCAATGGCATGCTCCCCATCAAGCTACCGGAGCTGGCCTTTGTCGACAAAACAGCCCCTGCTCCTCTCATTGCTCCTGAGCATCCTGCCCACGGATGCTCTCCACCACATGAAACGCGCAATATCCCAAGACATCAGCCTACGTGATCTATCGAGATCCTTAGTCGTTACGAATATGTGCCAGGAGACAGTACATCCAGCAATAGCGACACAAAAGGGAACAGCTCCGAATACAGGAGGCTTTGAGCTCGGTTCTGGTAAGCAGCGCAACCTGACAGTAGGTGCAGACTGGCAAGGTCGCGTCTGGGGAAGAACAAATTGCACCTTCAAATTCGACGGGACAGGGTCTAGCAACAACGGGGGCTACAATGGTGGAGGTGCTGCTTGCGCTACTGGTGATTGCGGTGGCGTTCTGGACTGTAAAAATCCGGTATGCATTGCTCTTACAGAAGTATTTCGTGGCTTGAGCTCAAAGACTTATCCCAATGATCAGGGCAACCCACCAGCAACCCTTGCCGAGTTCTCTCTAGCATCTTACAGCGGCCAAACCTTCTACGATATCTCTCTTGTCGACGGCTACAACATCCCGATGGGCATTGTTTCCCTCTACCCCGAGTCCGGCAACGCCTCCCTGACTGAAATTCCTCCCAACCTTACCAACCCCGTCTGCATCGGCACCGCTGCCCTACTCGATGACGAGGGTTCCACCGCCGATGAATACCTGGGTACTAACTCTTCTTTTCCCATCCCACTCGACCGAACCCAGAGCAAATCCGATGTCCAAGCCTGGTGTCCGTGGGACTTGCAACTCTCTCCCATGACTGGCCCTTCTAATGGCGTATACCTGTATCCAGATCAAAGCATCCAGCGGCCCATTTTCAACCCCTGCTACTCCGCCTGCGCAAAGTACAGCAAACCATCAGACTGCTGTACTGGATTTTACGACAGCCCGAGCGCGTGTAAGCCAAGCAAGTACAGTGCGGATGCGAAGAAGGTCTGCCCGGATGCCTACAGTTATGCTTTCGACGACCAGGATTCTACCTTCATCATCCCTTCCGGCGGCGGCTTCGAGGTCATCTTCTGCCCGCCCGGTCGCTCGACGACGATTCTTTCGACGCTGGCGAATCAGCTGCACCAGCTGGCGAGTACGGGTCATGTGTCGAGTCAGTTGTTAGAGGAGTTGAGGGATGAGAAGATTGTTTTGAGAACGAGTAATGGGGTTGGTAGGGTAGGGGCTAGTGGGAGGCAGATTTCGTGGGTGGCAATGGTGGTGACTGTTGGATGGCTGTTGATTTGGTAAATCGTTCACGCTGGCAAGGGCTTTAGATCTATTAAATGGTCAAAGAGAACAGGTAGTTTCAATGGCATTAATACCCTTCTCCATTTCCTCCATGCAACCAGCTCGTCCTTGACCAAATGCCTCGATCTTAACCGAATGCCTCGACCGAATGTCTCAACCCAGAAACAAAGACCTCATCTAAGACATTAATACCTCTGCGTTCGGAGGGTTAAGCTATGTTAGTTCTATTTGGGGTTCTGTTTTGGCTGGCTGGTTTTGCGAAGTGAGAGGGGGGGGGGGAATTGATGGATTGAAAGAGGGGGAAAGGTTGGGATGCTTGGGGGAAGGGGGGAAAGGTAATCAGGGAGATGGGATTGGGGTGGGCAGATGGGTGGGGGGAAAGGGAGTGCGAATTTAGGAAAGCATATTTTCGTGGATGAGAGGCTTAGCAGAGCAAATCCGGGTGGAAGGAATTTGGTTGGTGGATAGATCTGATCGGGGAGGCTATAAAGAAGTGGGATTTTTGGAAGGGGAGAGGGTAGCTTTTAGGGTTGATGAAAGCTAGGGATCGGTTTGTATATGGGCCTTGTCGGGACGAATGGGTTTGGGGATGAATATTTGGGTCTGATGGAGCTGTGTGAGCGCGGAGTTTGAGAAGGAAGCGGCAATTTGTATTTAGATCTAGGGAATATAAGTGAATGTGGTCATGGAACGGAACAAAAACGTTGCGACATGAAGCTCGCTCCACCGCCTCGTTCATATCGTCGTAGCGTCGAGCCATTGGCTCTGCAGATTTTGTACTGGGCTTTTCGAAGGAAATTTCTGCTCATCTTTGGAACGTCTAGATTAGGCTTCGGAACGATATCTTCAATTGTACCTCATGACCAAAAAGCATCCTGATTTGGTCCGATCCTTCCTACCGAAAAACCACGTCCTTTACTTTCATGGATCTTGATCTTCCTCCGTGTGACGGGATGGAGGGACGAATTCCCACAGATCCGCTTTAGTCCATGGAAGCTCGCTCCACTCCACGGAAGTTCGCTCCAGCTTCACACCAAGAGCCTCGACTTCCTAAGTATATTCTTCGTCCCAGTCTGTGGGATTGTGTTCAATCTCGTCCATAATGAACTCTCTAAGGAACTCGGACAAAGGACCTGAGAAGTTATGCCATCGGGATATTGCTAGCTCCAGGAGATCTTCCAAGTCCTTGATAATGTCCGCTTCCTCTTGCTGAATCATCGTTCGGTTTTCTAACTTTGTATCGTATTCGAATATCCAGGATTCATTCTCATAGTTGAACCAGCAACATGTATGAGAAAGACCAAGCTCCTCGAATAGGATAAGGCGTAATACTTCAACTATGGTCTCTGAAACGACTGTAGGCTCTAATTGAACAAGAGATAGCCAGAAGTCGACGTATTCAAGACGTGATCCGGGGAGCCATGTAGAGATGTACTCCGGGTTAAATCTTCTGATGCTCGAGGAATAAGCCTTTATAACGCTAATACTTATCGTGCATCCTGTTGATGAGCATGCACACGAACAATGGTCACTTATAGGTGCTACTAGCGCTGCATTTCCGGATTGCGTGACTGCATATGAAATGCCGTTGATATGGGGTGTGAGCCTGTGGGAAACTTTATCCGCATCCGTGGTCCAACGATGTGCACAAATCTCGCCAAATCTCGCCGCTATATAATGTAGTGCACGCCAATTTCGATTTCGCTGAAATGTCAGCAAACTGGCACCTTTAGACACAAACCAGAAGAAGAGGTGAGGATGAGGACTTCCAAATAGATTTGCGAACTGTAAGGCCATCAGGGGTGTAAGACCACGAGCGTTGTAGCCTTTGATGTCCCGGAATCTTGCATCGAAAATTTGGTCCGTAGCTCTACAAACGAGGGGAATAAAGTGCAACTGGCATTGCGATGCCAATGTGCTGAAGAGCATCGTATACATCGGAAGCACGTTCATCTAGCGTCCGACCTTCGGTAATGTGTAAGTCTTTCATTCTTTCTGCTGGGAGGATCTCGGTAGCCAGTTCGAGTAGCTGCTTCCGCCGGGCACTTGGAGCTTTTATCAGAACTCCGATTATATTAATATTGCATGTGGATCTGGGGAGTGCCAATTCCAGCGCTGAGCAAACAGATCTAGAGTGGCCTTGGTCTATATGAGATCTAAGTGCACTGCCTTCAGCCAATAGCTGTTGTATCGCGTTTAAGCATTGGGCACTACAAGCATACAGCAATGGGGTTAGTGGATGATTGTCCAATGTATTGATATCAGCGCCTGCTTCGAGTAAGCGAGCGACACCCAGAGGCCACCCTGCCGCCAGATGAAGGGGTGTTTGTCCTAGGATATTTCTTTCCCATACACTGCTAGGGGAATTTCGAAGGGCCGAGTCCACTGCGACTTCGGACTGGCTTAGAACAGCCTCGCTGAGTATCCCACATGAAGAAGCTACGGAAGAGTTAGCAAAATAAGACCCAAGTGGCACTTATCAAAGCGCAGCGTTTTCAGTCAAAGAACCTTCAGCTGTGTCCTCGTCTCTTGCTAAAGCAGATACTATAGCAAATGGGGATGGTGTGTTTTTCGTTGTAAAGTATGGGAATTGCCATTGGTATACAACGATTTTATCCTCTTCATGACTTTCGTCGATGATGGCTTTTCCTGATGGCTCGGCTCCCGACTGTAGAAGCCTTGAATAATACGTAAGATCACCAAAATCGCTGGAGAATAGACACTTGAATGATTGCCAACCAACAGAGTCCAGTATGGTTCTGTCTCCTAGATTAGAGCTGGTTTTGACATTTGTGAGCTATGCTAAAGCACCTACCTATCATTCTTACCGATCTCGTTCATCGGCACACCTAACTTGATCAACGCCAAATGAAAGTCGAAAAAGATATCTTCGTACTGCTTATGCGTCGTAGGTCCAAGTCTCCAAAACTCCCAGGGGTAGAAAGTTCTCTTAACAGCAACCTCTAAGGTTTTCAGCGGCGGTCATTGATAGTGAAACTGGTAATGAGGGACTGACATGAAGCAAAGTATTTCCATAACTGTCAACGTCTGTAGGAGATGCCTTCTCTTCGCGAAAGAGGCTGTCGAGTCTCTGCACGATGCCAATCAATATCGCACGGGTAGCCTCAAGAGTGTAAGTATCAGGCCTACACCAAGGCATTCCTGAAGTCGTTGAATGGAGTAAGTCGAAAGCAGGCGAGTCACTGAATACTACTCCGCACACTTTAAGAGATCCACTGATAGCTGCACCACCTGCGCCTCGAATCATTTTTAGAGACAACTCTATCGATTCCGCTAGGTATGCATGCAATATTTTGATACACGATTCAATAAGTCGTAGGCCTTGCGAATGCTGCGCTGTCACTCGGCTCAGATTCTTGCGAGGTTATGTGCCTAGAACTATTCGTTATAACATTCACCGCGCTGAGAAAGGCAAAGCTCACTGCAGCCGTTCGGACCAGTAGGATGACAAGCGAAGTAGCTACTGCGATTGGATCGCATTGCTCGAAGCACCTCTCGGTGCAAAGCTGGTTTCGCTATCAGCTTTACCAACGCCTGCCCAACATCCTGATCCTGCGAATAATCTGGTCAGCCGAGTTCACAAGACTTTAACAGGACGAAACAGTTCATCTACTTCGTGCACCCCCACAATAGCTTTCATAAGTACGAAGACAGGGTTAAAGCCATGGGATACCATGCCCAGACGCTGAGTAAGGACGTGCTCGACATTTCTTGGCATCGAGTTTGCACAATAACGGTTCTGGGACACGACCAACTTCCAGTACCACCAGTATCATTATTCCTCTGCGAATTTTCCTGCACTTGCGGTGATCCTGTTGCTGTTCGTTCAACCATTCTTGAGATCGCCTGCACTTCGAGGTTCAACCTGTCGAGCGTCTTTCTACTGGAGGTTAGCTATAGGGCTATGAAGAGACATAGATGTGATTTCTTACGTTTGATACTACACTTGTAGTGCAAAGTTCAGTCTGCTCTGTAAGTTGGCCACGGTTTCGTGTAAAGACATCAAATTTTCTTTAGTAAATGGATAGAAAGCACGTTGAAGCTTTAGCCAGGCTCTGTTCTTCGGTCCAGCAGAGGTATATGTACTCTCTTGATGGTCTCAAGAGTGCCGTCTAAGGATTTCAGTCCAGCATTACAGCCTTCAATGCATTTATACGCGGAATCGACATCTGCATCCACCAAACACGAAGTCCTCAAGTAATTTTGTAATACTTCCAGCGTCCTTGCGAGATCCTCGACAGCTCGGCAAGAATTGGAAATGTCATTGTCGAAACCTTTCTAAGCGCCACAAGCGTAAATGAGACCTTGACATATGGTAATGCCAAGGGATGTCATGGATAGCGGGTCAACCATTCTGTCGTGAAGCAAGAATCAAATCAAAGCGGTATGAAAGGTGAAAGGTAGTAAAAAAGCGCAGTTCCAAAGACTTTACGTTGTGTGACAATGCTTGGGGCGTCTTTCGCTAGGCCACGTCAATTGCTTGTTGTGCGAGTTGAGAACGGTAAAGCGGGCTTAGGCCGGGCCAGATGTAGTGGTCCGATTGAGACCTGAAAAATTGACCGCTCGACATGAAGATAAAACAATCTCGATTTTCCACTGGCATTCAGATTTGGTTCTTGAGATACTGAAAGGCAACCATGTATGAAACACGACCATCGTCTGATCAAAGATGTGAAAGAAGATGAGAGATAGACGAAAGAACTGAACGTTGTTCCAACTCTAGCTAGTACGAAAAGAATTGAAGAGAAATCGAATGGCAAGACCATGATGTCATTGCTACGTCGTATGAGGTAGGCAGCCGGCGCGAGTATTCGTATTTTGCTTCACCCAATACCTTATGAGGAAGCTGGTGCAGGTAGTACCCGTCCTCGCTTCAATAGGACCAAGGAATAAGGCACCTATGAATAGCCTAGGTTCTCTACAGTAGTGTAACAGTACCGCGAAGTACTGGAGGTATTAGACGATCAAACCGATGAAATTGTATGCTATCGTCGTTGGTGATTGCATCGTGATGTTGATACTCCGTGCCTTAGAAGGCGTACGAGTACTAGTAAACCCCGGAAAAGCATAGCCGCCGTCGTGCCGCAACCGCAACAAACCCCGTACCTCGTTGGGGCTAGTCAGCTATTCAGCCTCGGCCACTACTGCTGCACCTCTTGCACCGTCAGCCTCACCTTTCATTACTGTAGCTGCCTCGAGGTACTTCTAGTAATGTGATCTTTTTTTTCTATAGCGACATGCCCGGGCGCTCTGCTAGAGACGACAGGCAGAGTCTCAGTCTAGCTTTGCGATCTTGCCGTGCTGCTTAGCAAAGATCCTGTTGTCTCTTCCTACTCTCGTCTGATCTCTCGTGATTGTTTGGTCGAACTGTTTTAGCTGCTGGACTTGTCGCTGCGATATCGAATCTCGAGTGTTGCTTCCAGCTGGTCATTGTCGGACGTGAAGCCCTAACCAACTACCTATTTGCTGTGGAAGAACCATGGGTTCCAAACCAAAATGGAAGCCTCGGCGGACGCTGATAGATCTATACAACGAACGGGATCATACCCCGTGGTATTGGAGGGCAGCTGCAATTGTATCTGCTGGTGCCGTCATGATGGGGTACGCTCTAGCCCTACCGAATTCAAGTTCGCAAGTTAATGTTCTACAGCTACCTTGTCTTCCCCTCAGCCTTTAACAACAACCCCGACCTCACCGTAAGGCCCGTTAACGCAACCGTAGTCGCCAGTATCCTCTTAGCCATCGGCTACTCTACTTCTGTAGCCCTCTGGTTTACCTGCCATAGCTCCCTCTTCCGACTCGACACCATCCTTGCGTAGTTCTCCCCCAGAGCCCTTAGGTCTTTACTATTGACCATTGACTAATACGTACCTCTCCCGATGCAGACCATGCCTTACCTCCTCCGTCCTAGGTCTCTTCAATATCGCCTACACCATCACAACCCGCCACAGCTCTCCTCCCCACTTCAGCGCCTCCGCCCTCGCAGCCCTCACCCTCAGTGCCCTCTCAACCCTCTTCTATACCATACTTACCATCCACACCGCCTTCAAGGTGGATCGTGTCCGTGCTCGCGATACCAATTACCGCCACCGCGCCGACTCTGAATCCATCAATCTACTCCCTGAAGACGAGCAACAGCGCCAACAACTTCTTCGCCTGCTCATGGCGCGCGAAGGCAAGAAATCGAGTTCGGACGCTAGCACTTTCCGCATTGACCTCCCAGACAATCTTCGAAGGTCAGGTGCCACATACCTTCAAGCACCGCAACATACCTACGAGGCACGTCAGGGCCGTAGTCTTAGCGGATGGCATTTGCCGGTACCCGAACGTTTCTCTTTCTCGGCCAACGCAACTAGCGAAACCAATCAGACACGAGATCTATCATATCCACAATCCGGGCTCTCTCCACCTCTTCTCCACAGCTACTCCAGCGAAACCACCCCACAAATACCTTACAGTCACTCACATGAATCCACTTCACCGATCCCTGACATCATACAACCTCCCTATGCTGGCTCCTCGTCTCCCGAACCCCTCGTATTTGTCACGCCGTCTTACTCCCCTCTTGGTAGTTCGCACTCCCCTGTCCACACAACGATATCATATCCCGCAGAAAAGGTTGCCCAGCAGCTCTCCCCTTTACAAGACGTGCACCCCCTGGAACGCCACAATCAATACTACTTCATCAAGTCAAACCTATCACATTCACTAAGACAGGGAAGAAACAACTACCGCAGGATAGACCAGCAAGCAGACGAAGAGGGCACATACCGCATGATGGATGAACCTACAGAGGAAGAGAGGAGAAGAAGCGCAAGTAGAGAAAGTAGACGGGCAGAAATCGAGAGAGGGGGAAAAAGTGCTGGAAAATCGAAAGGGGCTGAAGACGTAGAAGTTGTACCACGTATCGTCAGAGTGGAGACAGATGGATTCGGAAGGGTTTGAGGTAGGTAGGTCTGGGCGTGAGTTTATAATCTCTATGGAGTATCAGCGATATTGCTTAAGGGGTGCATTGGAGCTTGGGATCGGATACGGGGTTTTGCTTCAGAGGTAATGCAGGGACTCGATATGCAAGGGAGTATCAGGTTGATATAGCCAGAGGCAGCGCTTGATCCGCATTTTTCAAGACAGAATATGGGAGGCACGCGCTGATGGAATTACTAAAAGAAAATGCTAGAATAGACCCTGGGCAATGCACATGCTCATGTGGAATCTGCAAACGAAGTATAGAAAATTCTCAAGGGCGTGATATCCACGACTGGAAAACTCGCGTGCAGTGAAGTATTAGGAGATTGCCAATGTTTACATTCCAAATCTTATGACACCGCATGGTCCAAGTTTGAAGAGAAGGAGGCCATTTTGGCCGTTTCTTCTATTACTCCTTATCCCAATCGTTAAGGCAGACACATTTCAGTTGAAGACTCGAAAGATCTTCGGAAGACTGGTCATCATGGCGTTGACCCTCGGACACTCTTGCGTGTAGGACTCAGTTTGGACCTCGGCATCTAAACAACCCTACGCAATATATGGAACACCGAGAGTCTCTTGAAGGGGCTCTCCCTCTCTTTCTATAATTTCTCGAATGACACGGATTCATAGACCTTGGTCTGACAGAGCTGGCCTCGTCCTCTTTCGGTAGCCTCAATCCCACCAGAATCCGCAGTCATGCCCAGCCCGACCCTGATAAAACCCCCCCTTCTTGATCCCTCGAAGTCCGCAATTGAAAATGTTCTTGACCTAACCACTCTCTCTGAGATAGGACCAGTCAGTTATTGTTGTTTCTAATGCTCACAGAAAGCCAATTGACTCTTATCCCAGGACATTTTCACCAATACTCGGTTAGCAGGCCCTCATAATACCCGTTCATATCTCATTCAGCACAAGCTGACGCGAGAAGAGAGCTATGGCACCCTCCAAACGCTCGAGGTGTCTACGGTGGTGCCGTAGTCGCGCAATCTCTCGCAGCGGCGCAGAAAACCATTCCACCACCCTCTGCGGTAAATGGCAATGCGGAATTCCTCATCCATAGCATGCACTGCTATTTCGTACTTGCAGGCGACGCCACAATACCAATTCTCTACCACGTGGAGCGAGTACGCGAAGGGAAAAGCTTTATGACCAGGACGGTACAAGCAAGGCAAAGAGGAAAATGCATCTTCACCACCACGGCCAGCTTCGTACGCGAAGGAAGCGGAGGTGCCAAAACCGTTGACCACAGCTGGGATATGCCCGAGGGAGTTCATAAGCAACTTGAGGCCATGCTAGCCGAGGATGGGGACGAGTCTGGAGATAAGGATGGAGCATCGCTAGGCGTTGATGAATCGGGTCCCTTTATCACGAAGAGATTGGGTATAGCAAATCGTCCGTCTCTGGTCTATCCTCTTGAGCCATCTCTCAGGCTGACAACCATGTCTAGAACACTCCCCTCATCCCCACACCAAGAAAACCCGCCAATGGTTGCGAGCGCGCGGCCAAATCTCTTCCTCGGGCGGCATTCACGCCCACCTCTCCGCCCTCGCCTACATGTCCGACAGCTACTTCATCGGCACCGTCAGCCGCATTCACAACCTCTGGCGTTTTGCACGTCCCAGTCTCCCTCCCAATCCGAAATCGCCCCTCAGTCGCATTGCGGCCATGGAAGCCGCAGAAATTAAGGAAGGGGTAAGGGGCATTGTGGAAGGGAGGTTAGAAAGCAGTGTGGGCATGATGGTGAGTTTGGATCACACGATTTATTTCCATCGGCCTAGGGAAATTAAGGTGGATGAGTGGTTGTGTGCCGAGATGGAGAGTCCGTGGGCAGGCGAGGGAAGGGGCCTGGTGCTTCAGAAGATTTGGAATAGGCAGGGGAAACTGGTGGCGAGTTGTGTGCAGGAGGTGAGTTATCTTTTCAGTCTCCCATTGTGTGCCGTCGTTCTTCTCTGTCGAAATTCAAACTTGGAAATCTCGCGGACCTGCCAGAAAACGTAGAAGGATATTACTCGTTCTTAGCTCTTCACGGGCTATTATGTTTGCACATACGTACTACCCATTAAATCAGATCAACTTGGGTCGTGCCGCCATTTCATGAAGCACTCCGAAGCCCCTTATTTTACCTCTCTTGTTTTGTGATTAAGTCTTTGCATAGTGAAAGAGACTGACGCTGACTTCCCCCCAGGGCCTCGTAAGACTAAAGCAGGATGGGACCGTAGATGAGTCGAAGAGCAAGCTATAAGCTTGCTTCAGTCCGAGTCATCAATTTTAGCCTCCATACTCGTAGGGCCTAGGGGAAGTTGTATTCTATCGTTGTTCTTGTATGTATCTGAGTAACTTATTCAGAAGAAATTCTGTAGAGAGTAACAAGAGCACATTGACAGACGTATCAGTCAGCTTTGTTGATTTCGCGAGTCCAGGAACTCTCGTTCCGGGTCGAACCGTCCAAGCAGTTCTAGAAGACATGCATCTTCGCTTCCGGTCAACCCCAAGGACTACATGGTTGACTGCGCAAATATGCCGGGAAAGCAATTCTCACAGAAGTTGAGATTGTCGTGCAAAGCTACGGGTTGCGCGGTTCCTGGAATTTCTGATTCAGTCAGAAAAGAAGCCAGCAATTCCCCATGTCAAAGATACTTGTCGCTTTTCTAACAATTGTTCGATTGGATTGTCGCAAGGGGCTCAGATTGATTCATACCACATGGTCCCTTGTATGGCCGAACTTATATGGTTATTTTTCCAAGCACACCAGCTCAATCTTTTTCACCTATCAAGGTAACATCTAATGTCTCCGTTACCATGAAGCGTCTTCCCTTCTCCGAATACCAGCGAGCGAACAGTACAAAGACGACGAAGAAACCGCCGGTTCCGAAAACCCCTCCAAAGACCGACCATCCGTGTACAGTAGGCTACCTACGCAGCCGATCCCGCCTCTCCCGCCTCCACGGAATCAACCCCAACCACACCCACCACCCCAAAACCCCCCCCAATCCACCCCCCTCACCCCCCCCACCGCCTCCTTCCCCGCCACCACCAAATCAAACAACCCTTTGCTCGCCTGCAGATCCTCGTGCCCGCAACCCGCGCACACATCCACCACGTACGCCTCGTGCTTGCGCCCCGTCGCGGGGTTGTAGATGCCGATGATGGAGCCGCATTTTGCGTTGTGGGGCGGCGGGGCGCCGCCCATCATGGAGGGCGAGATGGCGACCACGGCGTCGTAGGAGTGGGCGGTGATGCCGCAGAAGGAGTGGGCGGATGGGGTGTAGGCGGTTAGGGTGCCGGAGTAGGCGTGGGTGAGGGGGAGGAGGAGGAGGAGGAGGAGGAGGGGGCGGGGGTGGGGGTGCATGGTTGTGGTTGTGATTATGATTATGATTGTGGTTGTGGTTGTGGTTGTGGTCGTGGGGTGGTTAAGGAGGTAGGTTGGGGGTTTGAATGGAGAGGATGGTGGTGGGGGGTTGGTTGAGAAGAGTTGGATGTACGGCTTTTTGTTAATCTTATTTCGTTTCTTGGAGGATGCAAGCTGGTTGTGTGTAATCTCCACAAATCCTCGCACTGCGTTCTTTGTCTTGCCATTTTCCCCGGATCAAAAATTTGGTCGCTTTTTCCCTCTTACGATTGTTCCCTCTCCACCTTATCACGTTCTTTTGCGAGTGGGCGCTCGTGCCTTTGTCGATTCGCTTTGTTGGAGTTTTCGCTTCGGTGATTTGAAAACGGATCGCGCATCTCGACCGCCAGTGTGAAAAACTGTGCATGTGCTTATGTAGATTGGTTTGGGAGATCTGGAGAAGTTTGCAGGGGTGGGGATGTGGTAGAAGAAAGGTTCGGATAATGGATGTACAGCTGTTAACTTGTTTTCGTTGCTCTCCGCTGAGATTTTACGATGAATGGAAAATGAATAGGAAATGGGGTTTGATTTGTTAATGATATTTAGTAAAGACCAGAGAAAGATCCGAACTTCTGGCACGAGTGGCAGCAAACCGTCCATCTTGGCGCAATCCGCGTTGCCTTTTGGCTCCAGAACAGCACTGTGATATTTACTTGTCACGTCACTCGGTGCCGTTCCCCCTCGGTAATACCAGCAATCTTGCGTTGCCTGATCGTAGTCGATGCTGTAACATCCCTTTATCCTATCAGATAATGTACTCTATGGGGTCATTGAACAGTCGTTCGTCATTGAATGACTTACAGCTGTCGGCCCGCAATGGGTAACACATGCTTCTAGCGTTGGTCGTTTGTCACTCGAAATCAAGCTTCCAGCGATGTGACCTCCGCAGTAAAATGTAGCAGGCCATCCCGAATCCACGATCTTGGTCTGGCCTGGTGACAGAACTCTGTATCAGCTGTTACATGCTATCAGATAGCTTGGTGGGCAGATAGATCTTTCACCATTCAATGCCGGGCACTGGCTCTTTCTGGCTTTTTCCTTATCATCTGCTCCGCCGCCGCAGCAATTATCTAGTGCCGAAACATCGCTTGTGGACAACAAGTCGACGGGCTTATTTGACGATCTGAGTTAGGCAATCAATGAGTTGGTATAACACGAAAGCAGTGGCCACACTCGGCCTATGAACTCGGACAGCTTACAAGGCCTTCTGGTTTACGTTGTCAAAGTCCACGTCGAAATGGACCACGGAAGGCGTGGCAGACGCCGCAAGGGCAAGAAGCCCAAGAGTTTTGAAGGAGAGAAACATCTTGTGCTGCAGATGCGAGTGTAGAGAAGTTAAGGGAATAATAATTACTTGGGAATATGTTTCGCAGAACAGGAAACATCTGTAGGGGCGTAAAGAAATACATAGCTGAAAGGCATTGAAGTGCGGAGAACGATCTGTGTGATCATCGTCACATACATGCGCTCCAAATAGCCATTGATTGTTGACCGAGGATTTCCAGATCCACAGAAGAAGGGATATGAGAGGTGTTTAACCAGATGTTGCGAGATGCAAAGATCGTGGATCTTTAGATCTGCTCGTGCTTTGTCTTTCTATTCGGTCAGGCCCAAAACCACACTTGGTATGGATCTAGTCACAGTTTCTCCGAGGAATCCTGTAGTACAGTACCCCGCACTAAGTCTTCGCGTAAATCGCGAAAACATGTTAAATCGCGTACCTTCAAAACAACTCATCTTCTTCAACTGCATCCACAATGCTCAGAAGGGCTCCGTTAACTTCAATTTCTGGTAACAAGACTCCTAGAAAGGAGCTTTCTTTGCTCGCCAAAGGTGAAATATCAGGACAAGCTAAATTAGGCCTTACACCCACCCAAATAGCACGAAGTTTGGATGTTCCCCCAAGCACCGTTCGGAGCGTTTTGGGAAGGCTTCAAACAACACCCTCCGGAGTTAATAAATCCAGATCAGGAAGGCCCTTATCAATTACCCCTCGAGCAGCTAGGGTACTGTTACGTCAGTTACGATCGGAGCCTAAAATCACCTGGAGAAAGCTGAAAACGAACACCGGGATCGATTTGGACGCGAGAACTCTCAACGCAACACTACGGGCCCACGGAATTTCTCACTGGCTAGCTCTTAAGCGACCGAAATTAACATCTGAAGCTGCTCTGCTTCGGTTAAAATGGGCTAAAAATCATAAAGATTGAACCGTGGATCAATGGAGGAAAGTCATTTGGTCGGACGAGGCATCCGTGGCTCGGGGATCAGGTAAAACACCAGAATGGGTGTTTGGAACTCGCAAACAGAAATGGGATAGGAATAAAGTGATGGAACTTCCCAATGGAAAGGCCTTTTCCATTATGGTTTGGGGAGCTTTTTGGGGTTCTGGAAGATCGGATTTATA